>Snoopy_p2__coassemble_218_pt1 | contig 119817 bp, 116 predicted proteins | sample Snoopy_p2__metabat2_high_PE_016 | metagenome-assembled genome bin Snoopy_p2 | reverse complement strand
CGCGCGACCTTGCCAAGGTCGAGACCGCGGGTTCGAGCCCCGTCTATCGCTCTTAGGGACTCTGAGATATCAGAGTCTTTTTTTATCTCTTCTATTTATCTTCTTCCGCAAATTCTTTGCGCCCATATTTCTCTCTGTATTTTCCGGGTGTGAGACCGGTATATTTTTTAAATTGTTTCCCCAGATGGCTTTGTGAAGAATATCCTAAATATGCTGCAATTTCTGCGTAAGTATATTGGGAATAGATGAGTAAGTTTTTTACGAGTCTTATTTTTTCTTTTTGAATAAATTCGGATATAGTCACATGCTCGCATTTTTGAAAAAGTCCGGATAAATAGTTTGGATTTAACTTCAGATTTTCTGCGATTTCACATACAGAAATTTTTCCGTGAAGATGGGAAAAAATATAATCTTTACATCGATTAATGTGAAAACTGGAGTCTTTTTCTGCATTTTTGGATTTTCCTTCTTTCAGGTCATGTACCATCTGTGCGTAATGAAATTCGGCGGAATGAGCAAGATGGATAAGCGCCGGAATATCGTTGCATTCTTCAACCTGCTGAATATAGGTGTCGCTAAGTGAAAAGGAAAGTTCTGAGAGAACGCCGCCCCGTATGGCTGCGCGGCTTGCCAGGGTAATAAGAACGATTGCAAGATTTTTTGTATGGCGAAGGGGGTCTTTTGCAAGCGTTCCGATTTCACCGGTATAATCCTCTTCCAGACTTCGTTTTAACTGTTCTAAATCTCCATGTTCAATACTTGAAAATTCTCGAATTTCCTGATCATAAGGATTATGTGTTTTTCCTTGTTCTCTGTTTTGAAAAACAAGTTCTGAAAAATATTTTTCGGCATGTTCCTCTATTTGAAAATCTGTGCAGCTTAAGGCATATAAATCATTTTCTGTCAGGACTTCCTCTGTACAAAGGTTATAAATAAGAAGAATATCCTGAATAAGTGTTGAAAAATCACAGAGAGGTAAAGAGGAGAGCTCAGAGAGGGTTCCTTCTTTTTTGGAAATTTCATATTTTAAATGGACAGTTTGTGAAAAACGGACAGGTCCGATGAGAAAGTCAAATTTCGGCGTAGGGACAAAGGCATAAACATGGTACTGATTTACAGAAAAAAGAAACGGAAAAAGAAAAGATACAGGACAGGAGAGAAATTCTTTTAAATTTTTATTTTCAGAAAAGGCATCAGAAAAATCTACCCGTCCACAGAAAGCAGATGTAAACTGACCGCTTTTTTCATATTGTTTCACAAAGGTGTGAAGATGGTAGGAGATATGCTGCATAAGATAACGATAATTCATATAATCCATCCTTTCGAAAGTTATTCTAAAAATCTGATTTCAGTATAACATATTTCATGTGAGAAAAGTGATAAAAACATGAAAAAAGTAATATAAAATGAAGGGTGTTTTTTTTAAAATACAGACAGAACGTAGCGGTGAGTCAGGTATGATGCGTTACAAAAAGAGCAAAAGAAAAAAGGAGAAGAATATGAAAGTCAAAGGCGTAAATCTTGGAAACTGGCTTGTACTGGAAAAATGGATGAGTCCTGCATTGTTTGAGGGGACAACTGCGGAAGATGAATATTATCTTCCTGCACAGCTGTCAAAAGAGGTATATGAGGCGAGAATTAAAATTCATCGATCAGAATATATTACAGAGCGTGATTTCACGAGAATCAAGGCAATGGGTATGGATGCAGTGCGTATCCCTGTTCCGTATTTTATTTTTGGTGACAGAGAACCGTTTATCGGTTGTGTAGAAGAATTGGATAAGGCGTTTAACTGGGCAGAAAGATATGGTCTTAAGATTTTGATTGATCTTCATACAGCGCCGGACAGTCAGAATGGATTTGATAATGGAGGAATCAGCGGAGTATGTAAGTGGTCACAGCAGCCAGATGAGGTAGAATTTGAACTTACGGTTTTGGAACGTCTGGCAGAGAGATATGGGATACGGAAAGGGCTTTGGGGAATTGAGATTTTAAATGAGCCGGTACTGGAAGATATGTGGGAATCTATGCACGTTGCGGAGAGGTATCCGGCAGTAGATCCGGAAAAGGCAAAAGGAACAAAGCCAAATACAATGGAATTTATCCGCCAGTTTTATCTTGATGCGTATGACAGAATCAGAAAACATATGCCGGAAGAAAAATATGTGGTTTTTCATGATGCGTTTCGCTTAAAAGCCTGGAAGGATTTTATGCGTGAGGAGAAATATAAAAATGTAGTTCTGGATACTCACAATTATCTGATGATGGCAGAAATGGATGGCTGTGAACAGACAGTGGAGGGATATGTAAATTATGTAAAAGAAAATTTTGCAAAGGATATAGAGGAAATGCAACAGTATTTTCCGGTTATCTGCGGAGAGTGGTGTCTCTTTAATTCGCTTGCAGTAGGACGCGATACAAAAGGCGGACAGACGGTGTTAAATGGAATGGAAGGCGTTTCTGAAGAGAAAATGACAGATGAGGAGAAAAAAGCTATTTATAATGCAGTTGCAGAGGCACAGCTTCAGGCATGGGAAAAAGGAAGCGGATATTTCTACTGGAGTTATAAGCTTTTGACAGATACAGTAAATGAGAATGGCTGGGTTGGCTGGGATAGCTGGGATTTTGGAAGATGCCATGATTTTGGATGGTTTCCGGCACAAAATTTATAAAATATAAGAGAGAAGAGGAGAGAAAAAAATGAGAACAACAGAAGAAGAAATGAATCCAAATGCAAGACTTTCTTTTATTGAAAGATTTGCATATGGCGTAGGAGATTATGCAGGCAATCTTGTATATTCCGCAATCAGCGCATTTTTACTTGTGTATTATACAAATGTCGTAGGAGCAAGCGCGGCGGCAGCAGCGTCTATTATTGCGTTTTCAAAAATTCTGGATGGAATTTCTGACCTGGCAATGGGATACATTGTAGACCACACAAACAGCAAATGGGGAAAAGCGCGCCCATGGATTGCAAGACTCTGCATTCCGCTTGCAGTATGTACTGTCCTGATGTTCAGTGTGCCGACAAGCCTTCATGGGAAAGCGCAGCTTGTTTATATGTTTCTTACATACAATCTTGTTTCTACTGTTTTTTACACAGGAATCAATGTTCCTTACGCAACGATGCACGGGCTTATGACAACAAACCAGTATGAGAGAGGTTTGCTTGGAAATTTCAGAAATCTTCTTGCTACGGCGGGAACCATGACGATCAATACAGTAGTTATGAAAATGACAGGATTTTTTGGAGATGGGGACGCTTACTCTCAGAAAGGCTGGACAATGACAATGGCAGCCTTGATGGTAGTGTTTGTTATTTTGAATATGTTTATGTTTTTTACCTGTAAAGAAAGAGTTGTAGAAAAAACAGACGAAGGAAATAAAGTTTCTTTTGTAAAAGGCCTGAAAGGCCTTATTGTGAACAAATATTGGGTGCTTATGGTAGTGGCATTGTTTTCCATGTATTTTATGATGTCCTGTTTCTTTGGTTCTGCTTTTTATTTTGCAAAATACAATATGGGAAATGAAGGACAGTATGCAATGGTGGCAAATCTTCTTTCTGTTGCACAGATTGTAACATTGTTTATCACTCCTTTTGTGATGAAAAAAGCAAGTAAAAGAAACGTATTTATGATTGGTATGCTGATTGCTACAATCGGTTTTGTTATATCAGGTTTTACAACAGATTATGGAATGATCTGCCTGTCTTCCGTAATAAAGGGAATTGGCTTCGGATGTGGCGGAGCGACTATGTTTGGCTGCCTTCAGGATGCCATTACATATGGAGAATGGTACAGTGGATATGGTACGGCAGGAATGGGAAATGCAGCCTCTTCTTTTTGTATGAAAGTCGGTTCTGGAATTGGAACTGCGGCTCTTGGATGGATTTTAGGAGCGGGAGGATTTAGCGCAGAAAAGGCGGTACAGAGTGCAGGCTCTCTTACTGCAATTAATGTTTCTTTTGCATGGGTTCCGGTTGTTACTTCCGTAATCTGTATTGTATGTATGCTGCTCTTTGATTTGGATAAGAAATATGATAAAGCAGTGGAAGAGCTTTCAAAAGGAAAACATAGAGAAGTTTAACAGGAGATTATCGTATGAAGCAGGAGTTGTTATTGGGCGCAGCTTATTATCCGGAATATATGCCTTATGACAGAATAGAAAAAGATCTGGAAATGATGAAAAAAGCAGGTATGAATGTAATCCGCATTGCAGAATCTACGTGGAGTACCCTGGAGCCGGAACCGGGAAAATTTAATTTTTCTTATATTGATGCCACTATTTTGGAAGCAGAAAAACAAAATATGAAGGTCATAATAGGGACACCTACATATGCCATACCGGCATGGCTTTGTAAAAAAGACAGAGATGTAATGGTTACAACAAAATTCGGACAGGCAAAGTACGGTCACAGACAGAAGATGAATCTGTGGAATCCGACTTTCCGATTTTATGCAGAGCGGGTTATCCGGGAACTTATGGCACATACTGCGAAACATTCGCTTGTAATTGGTTTTCAGCTTGACAATGAAACGAAGCATTATGGAAATACAGGCAAACAGGTACAGGAAAAATTTCTTGCATATCTTCGGGAAAAATTTAAGACGACAGAAGAGTTAAATAAAGCCTTTCATCTTTCTTATTGGAGTAATTCCATTCACAGCTGGGATGATTTTCCGGATATAGAAGGGTGTATCAATGGAGGGCTTTACGGAGAATTTGAAAAATTCAGACGGACGCTAACAGCAGAATATCTAAGCTGGCAGTCAGATATTGTAAGAGAATATAAGAGAGAGGACCAGTTTATTACCCATAATTTTGATTTTGAGTGGAAAAAATTTGGAGCGGATATTGCACAGGATGGATACTCCTACGGAGTTCAGCCTGATATTTGCCATTACGAAGCGGCAAAATGCCTTACCGTTTCAGGATGCGATATTTATCACCCAACTCAAGATGAACTTACAGGAGCAGAAATTGCTTTTGGAGGGGATGCAATTCGTTCCCTGAAAAATGAGAATTATATTGTTTTGGAATGTCAGGCACAGGCGTTTAAATATTGGACGCCTTATCCGGGACAGCTTCGCCTGCAGGCATACAGTCATTTGGCTTCAGGGGCCAAGGGACTTCTTTACTGGAACTGGCATTCTATTCATAATGGCTATGAAACGTATTGGAAAGGTCTGTTAAGTCATGATTTACAGGAGAACCCTGCTTATGAGGAGACATGTGTTTTCGGCAGGGAGTGGAAAAAACTCGGGGCGGAGAACTTGCAGATAAAAAAGAAAAACAGAGTGGCTCTTTTAATAGATAACCACACTTTGACGGCTTTTCAATGGTTTCCTGTTGACAGAGATTTAAGCTACAATGATATTGTGCGATGGATGTACGATAGCCTGTATGAAATGAATATAGAATGCGATGTGGTAGATGTAAATGCTCTTGATATAAAGGAGTATGATATGATTGTCACACCGGCTCTATACAGTACTGGGGAGAAGCTTCTGGAGCAGCTGGAGGAGTTTGTAAAAGAAGGCGGTATTCTTGTGAGTACCTTTAAATCCTTTGTCTCTGATGAGCATTTTACGGTTTGGAATGATATACAGCCTCATCGTCTTAGTAAATGTTTTGGTATGAGTTACAATCAGTTTACAGAACCGGGCAGTATGACGTTAAAAGGGGAAAAGGTGAAGTATTTTGCAGAACTTTTAAAACTGGATACAGCAAAAAGCCTGGGGGATTATGAGCATAAATACTGGGGAAAATATGCCGGTATTACAGAAAATGAATTTGGAAAAGGCTTTGCATATTATGTAGGCTGTTACACCACAAAAAAAATTTTAAAAGAGGTCTTCAGAAAAGCGGCAGAGAATGCAGGGCTTTTAAATGAAAGTACAGAATTTTCTTTCCCTGTTATTGTGAGGAGTGGTTTGAACGGGAAGGGGAAAGTCATTCACTATATCCTGCAGTACAGTGAGAAAGAGAGAGAGATTTTATGCCCATATAAAAAGGTCAGGGATATTTTGACAGAACAAATATATGAAAAAGGCGATATTCTGTACCTGGGGGACTGGGCTGTGAAAATACTGGAGGAAATGGAATGAAAGCAGTTTTATATACGACAGATGGCGGCAGGGTGAAAAAAGAAATGGTTTCTTCTGTAAAAGATTCCGGCATTGAGGAAAATGTGGTGAACATTTACGGACATATAAAGTACCAGGTGTTTGAAGGATTCGGAGGCGCTCTTACAGACGCTTCCGGATTTGTATTTTCAAAAATGTCACCAGAGCAGCAGAAAGAAATGATGGATATGTATTTTAAAGAGGAAAACATGGGATATAATCAGGTGCGTATACATATGGACAGTTGTGATTTTTCCACGCATATGTATGAGGCGGATCCTTTTGAAGAGGACGAAAAACTGGAGAAGTTTTCTTTTGCAGACACAGAAAAATACATTATTCCTCTTCTTGAAGCAGCGGAGAAGGCAGCAGGAAAAAAGCTTAATATCATGCTTTCTCCCTGGTCGCCGCCCGCTTATATGAAGACAAATAATGGACGGAAAAAAGGCGGTTCTTTGAAACCGCAATACAGAAAACAGTGGGCGGAATATATTTGCCGCTATATTGAGGAGTTTAAAAAGCGCGGATACAGAGTGAACAGAATCTCAGTGCAAAATGAGCCGAAGGCGGTGCAGGAATGGGATTCCTGTATTTATACGCCAGAGGAAGAAAAGATATTTCTCCGGGATTTTCTGTATCCGGCTCTGGAACAGCGCGGTTTGGGAGAGATAGAAATTTTTATCTGGGATCATAATAAAGAAAGAGCTTATGAGAGGACAGAAGCAATTCTGGACAGAGAGACAGAAGATATGGTATCTGGGGTTGCGTTTCACTGGTACAGCGGAGATCATTTTGAGGCGCTTAATCTGATTCGCCAGATATATCCAGATAAGAAACTGATTTTGTCAGAGAGCTGTCTGGAGTTTGGAAAGTATGAAAAAGAGGCACAACAGGAAAATGCGGAGCGTCTTGCACATGATATGACAGGAAATCTGAATCATGGAATGTGTGGATTTTATGACTGGAATATTCTTCTTGACAGCGAGGGCGGTCCCAATCACACAGAGAATTTCTGCGATGCGCCGTATCAGTTTGATATGGAAAAGCAGATTCTTATAAAGAGAAAATGTCTGGAATATAACTGGCATTTTGCACATTTTATCAAGCCGGGAGCTGTACGTCTTGCCGTTACAAGATATACAGATAAGCTGGACATAACGGTATGGGAAAATCCGGACGGAAATATTGTATTTATAATTTTAAACAGAGAGGACAGGATAATGCCGTGTAATCTCCGGACAGAAGGGGAGGAATTTTCGTTTCATATTCTTCCTCATACGATGATAAGCGGCATTATCGATAAAACTTTTAAATAGAAAGGGCAGAAGAATATGATAAAGAATCCAATACTTCCGGGATTTAATCCGGACCCATGTATCTGTCGTAAAGGAGAGGATTATTATCTGGCAGTTTCTACATTTGAGTGGTTTCCGGGTATTCCTGTTTACCATTCCAGGGATTTAAAAAACTGGGAACTGTACACGCACGTACTGACAGATGACAGAGAGGTAGACTTAAAAAAGCTTCCTTCTGCGAAGGGAATCTGGGCTCCCTGTCTTACTTATTGTGAAAAAGAGGATCTGTTTTATGTGGTGTATGGAGTAATGAATTCCATGAATGCCCGATACTTTGATGTAGATAATTTTGTGATTACGGCAAAAGATATAAAAGGTCCGTGGAGCAAACCGGTTTATCTTCATTCTTCAGGATTTGATGCATCCATGTTTCATGATGATGACGGAAGAAAATGGGTGGTTTCTCTTGAATGGGAGACAAGAGAAGGATACGAAAAACCAGGAGCTATCTGTATGGTGGAATACTCACCGGAAAAGCAGGAAATTATCGGATATCCGAAAATAATATGGCGGGGAGGTACGAACAGAGGCTGTATAGAAGCACCGCATTTGACAAAGAAAAACGGATATTATTATATTATGTGCGCAGAGGGCGGAACCGGATATAATCATTGCGTTACTATGGGGCGAGCAAAAAATATATGGGGACCTTATGAGAAGGATCCCAAAAATCCGATTCTTACTTCCGTTCCTGGAGAATCTAATGAGCGGCAGGATCCCGATCATCTAAAACCCCAATATTTTAACCCGGATTCCGTTTTACAGAAATCCGGACATGGAAGCTATGTAGAGACGCAAAACGGCGAGGTGTATCTGGTGCATTTATCAGCCCGTCCTTTTGTGCCGGAGCTCCGCTGCACTCTCGGAAGGGAAACAGCAATTCAGAAGATGAAGTGGACAGAAGATGGGTGGCTTCGAATGGCAGATGGAAGTAATCTTGCAAAAACGGAGACAGAAGAGAGCAGTCTTTTGGAATGTCCTGTAAGTAAAATACCGGATTTTGATGATTTTAATGGGGATGAGCTTGGCATCTGGTATTACGCGCCCCGTATTATGCCGCAGTCTTTTGCTGATGTAAAAGTAAGACCGGGATATGTTCGCTTAAGAGGACAGGAATCCAGAACTTCTTTAAATAAAGTAAGTATTCTTGCCAGAAAGCTTACAAGTGTATATGCGGTCATTACAACAAAAATGGAATTTATTCCTGAAGTACATCAGCACAGCGCCGGACTGATTTTATACTATGACAATATGAATTATATTAATCTCAGAAAATATTACAGTGAAACCCTTGGACAGAGTGCACTCTCTGTTATCCAATTGGAAAACGGAGTGAAGACAGAATTTTTAAATTCCAGAATTCCAGTGGAAGATGTTCCTGTATATCTTCGTCTTCATATAAAAGGGCGTCAGTCCTGGTTTGAATGGAGTTATGATGGAAAAATATATAAAAACATCGGGCGCATGTTTGATACAACACGCTTTTCAGATGAATACTGTAAATATGGAGAATTTACAGGTACTATGGTGGGAATTACCTGTGCAGACAGGGTAAAACATAAACATTATGCAGATTTTGATTTCTTTGATTACCAGGCTGACCTAGACAAAGGTGTAGAATAAAAAATACCCTTATACAGAAGTTTAACTGTGCTGTATAAGGGTATTTCTGTTTATTCCTTTTCTTTTAACTGATAGGCAACAAGTGCGATATTCCAGTAGCCCTGTTTATTAAGCTCGCGCTCACATTCGCTGATTTTCCGGCAGCAAATTTCAGAAATCTCTGCAATGGAAGCGTCTTCAAAAGAAATGGTCTTATTTGGTTTCTCTGTATGTTCCATCAGACTTCCTGCCTTTCGTCATTAACAAGACCGTAGAAGGTTAGAAGATAAAGACCACATAATCCCACAAGTCCGTAAATAATTCTGGAAAGCCAGCTCATGCTTCCGAAAATCATGGCTACAAGGTTGAAATTAAAAAATCCGATAAGCCCCCAATTGACAGCTCCGATAACTGCCACAGTAAGGGCAAAATACTGCAAAAATTTATTTCCCATAAGTCATTCTCCTTTCTGAGGAATAGTATTTCCTGAAAGCAGAAAAATATGTAAAACAGCCTCCGTTTTTTGACGGAGGCTGCAGGAAAAATTATTTGATTTTTAAAATCTGAGAAGCTGTCTTTCCATCATTAAAAGTAAAGGTTTCACTTGCTTTTAAAGTGACGTCGCTCTCATCAGAAAGACTGAATACCTGGCATACATTCACTGTTTTTCCAGGTTCGATTTCTTTCATGAAATTGTCAACTGAGGTATCGCTTGCCTCAGGAATGGAGGCACTGCAGACGTTTCCGTTCTGATAAGCCTGGATATTTACGTCTACCATTGCGCTGGAAGAGGTGGATCCGTTGTTTGTATAATCATAGTATACAAGAAGACATGGTTTTCCGGCAAAATCTTTTCCAACACGGTGCTGAGTATAATGAATGGCAAACTTGTCTGTCTCCATATCAATGGTATCTGTGTCAGACGGTGCAGGAACAGCGTCTGCTGTATTTTCCTGTGTGTTTCCGGAAAGAGAGTTTTCAAGTTCGTTTGCAATGCTCTGGAAGTTGGCAGACATTACTTTTACAGTCTGCTCGTCAAGAGAAGCAATCTTCCATTTATTTCCTGCTTTGATTACCGGATAAGTAATATCTGTTTCTGTAAATGTGTATTTTGTGTTGGCTGCTTTTTCCTTCATAATGGAAGCAAGTTTTTCATGTGCCTGGTCAGAAGACATGGATTCTTCAGAAAAAGCGGAAGATACCATCTGGCGGAGAAATTCACTGATCGCTTCCTGGTAAATTTTTGAACCGTCTATATATTTAATATGGGCAGTTATCTGTGCGGTCTGTTCGGAAAGATTAAAATTGTTTCCGGAAATCTCAAAGCTCATTTGCCGGTTCAGTTCCTGGAAAAAATCCATATAGACTGCATTGCGAAGGTCTACTGCGTCAAGTGCGGAAAGATCCTGGCTCTGAAGGTGATTTTCCATAAGAGAAAAGTCCATTTTCTGTACACCGGAAAGGAATTGTTCTACTGATTTTTCCGCGTGGGAACGCTCTGAAAAATAGTAGTATGCGAAGCCGCCGCCAATTCCGAGAAAAAGGATGAGAAGAAGGAGAAGAAGGCGAAACTTCGTTTTCTTCTTTTTTTCTGTATTTTCTGTACTCATAAAGCCTCCTTAAAGAATAGTAAGAGCTGCTGTTTGTCATGAGGAAAACAACATCTTGTAACTATATCAGTATAGCAGAAGTCTATCGCATTGACAATGGGAATAACTGCCCATATAATAGATTCAAATAAAAAGACAGGAAGTGAAAAATATGAATCGAAAATATGAGGGAAGCTTTGCTTCAGAACATGATGGGCTTTTTATTTCTGTTCTGGGGGTTCTTCCTCAGGAAAAACCGTACAGGGCGGTAGTGCAGCTTGTACATGGAATGGCGGAGCATAAGGAACGATATTTACCGTTTATGGAGTATCTGGCAGACCACGGATATGTGGCAGTCATTCATGATCACAGAGGCCACGGAAAAAGTGTGAGAAGCAGACAAGACCTGGGTTATATGTACGGGGGAGGCGCAGATGCGCTTCTTAAGGATATAAAAACGGTGAACCGGAAATTAAGGGAGGATTTTCCGGGAATTCCGCTGATCCTTTTTGGACACAGTATGGGTTCGCTTGCAGTGCGTGCATTTGCTTCAGAGCATGACAATTACATGGATATGCTGATTGTGTGCGGTTCTCCAAGTAAAAATCCGGCGAGACCTTTGGGAGAATTTATTGCCTGTTTTGAGAAAATACTGTTTGGTTCCAAACATAAGAGCCGTGTTCTGGAAATGCTCTCTTTTGGAAGTTTTGCGGCACGCTTTGCAAAGGATAAAAAGTGTAAGGCATGGGTCTGCGCAAATCCTGAGGCCTCAAAAGCATATGAGGAATCAGAACTTTGTGGATTTACCTTCACAGATGATGGATACCTTGCGCTGTTTCAGTTGATGAAAAAAGCGTACGATGTGAAGAACTGGCATTGTACGTCTCCGGAAATGCCGGTTTTATTTGTAAGTGGTTCGGATGATCCATGCATGGGAAATGTGAGAAAGTTTTCAAATGCGGTGTGGGATATGAGGCGTGCCGGATATAGGGATGTAAAAGGGAAGCTTTATCCGGGAATGCGCCACGAGATTTTAAATGAAAAGGACAGGCAGAAGGTTTACCGGGATTTAACGGGATATATACGAAAAAAAGGATTCTGAGTTTAAAAAGACTCTTTTCCGGATATATATAGTAAATGATAGTTATCTTTTGATTACCGCAGCATTTATGATAAAATCAGGAAAGGAGCAGCAGGTATGCAGAAAAAAGGCTGGATTCTTTTTCTTATTCTTCTTTGTGTGGCATTTCTTGTAAGTTGTAAAGGAAAAGAGGACACAGAGGCAGAGAGAGGAGAACTGGTAAGAGTGGAAGCCCTTAAGGAAGATCCGGGGCTTCCATTTCATGAAACATATGAGTTTGGGAGACAGAAAGATTTATGAAAAGATTGTTAAAATATCTGAAAGGATATGAAAAAGAGACGATTCTTGCACCACTTTTTAAAATGCTTGAGGCAACGTTTGAGCTAATCGTGCCGCTTGTAGTAGCGGGAATTGTAGATGTGGGAATTAAAAACAGAGATACGGAGTACATATGGCAAGCCTGTATTTTGATGGTTGCTCTTGGCCTGATCGGGCTTGTATGTTCTCTTACTGCTCAGTATTTTTCCGCGAGAGCGGCAATGGGCTTCAGTACAGGACTTCGAAAAGATATGTTTTCTCATATAGGAAAGCTTTCTTATAAAGAGCTTGACAGGCTGGGAACGCCTACATTGATCACAAGGATTACGAGTGATATTAACCAGGCACAGGCGGGAGTGAATCTTGTACTTCGTCTGTTTCTGCGCTCTCCGTTTATTGTGGCAGGGGCAGTTGTGATGGCATTTACCATTAATGTGAAGGTTGCTGTCATTTTTGTTGTGGCAGTTCCGCTGATTTCTATTGTGCTTTATGTCATTATGAAATGGACTGTGCCGATTTATAAGAGGGTACAGGCAGCGCTTGATAAAATTTCTCTTCTTACAAGGGAAAATCACGTGGGTGTCCGTGTTGTCCGTGCTTTTGGGAGACAAAAAGAAGAGACAGCAGCTTTTTCCGAGATAAACGATGAATATACAAAAATTCAGATTGCAGCAGGGAAAATTTCCGCTCTTTTAAATCCGGCAACCTGTGTGATTATGAACTTTGCAGTTATGGCAATTTTATGGATGGGAGGAAAAGAAGTAAACAGCGGAAATCTGACACAGGGAGATGTGGTAGCTCTTGTAAATTATATGTCCCAGATCCTTATTGCACTTGTTGCCCTTGCCAATCTGATTGTTGCAGTGACAAAGGCGCTCGCTTCTGCGGGAAGAATCAACGAAGTATTTGATACGCAGCCGGGACTTACAGACGCGGGGACAAAAGAGCAGAAATCAGAAACAGGAGCGCCCGCTGTGGAGTTTTCGGATGTGACATTCACATATGAGAATGCAAAAGCTCCTTCTCTTTCTCACGTTAGTTTTCGTGTGATGCCGGGAGAGACAGTTGGCATTATAGGAGGAACCGGCTGCGGAAAGTCTACCCTGGTAAATCTCATCGGGCGTTTTTACGATGTGCAGGAGGGAGAGGTACGCGTAAATGGAAATCCAGTAAAGAATTATCCGTTTTCGCAGCTTCGAAGAAAAGTGGGAATGGTTCCCCAACAGGCTGTATTATTTAAGGGAACAATCAGAGAAAATATGAGATGGGGAAAGGAAGACGCTTCAGAAAAGGAAATTTTCCATGCGCTTTCTGTTGCCCAGGCAGAGGAATTTGTACGGAAAAAGCCGGAAGGTTTAAATACTATGATAAGCCAGGGCGGAACAAATCTTTCCGGAGGACAGAGACAGCGCCTTACCATTGCAAGAGCCCTTGTGGGGAATCCGGAAATCTTGATCCTTGACGACAGCTCATCTGCTCTTGACTTTGCAACGGATGCGGCTCTTCGAAGGGCAATCAGAAGAGAAACAGGGAAGATGACAGTTTTCCTTGTTTCTCAGAGGGCCTCCTCTGTCCGCCAGGCAGATAAGATTCTTGTGCTGGATGATGGAGAGCTTGCAGGTGTGGGAACTCATCAGCAGCTTTTTGAAAGCTGTCAGGTATACAGAGAAATTTGTCTTTCTCAGTTATCAGAAAAGGAGGTAGAAGGAAGATGAAGCACAGAAAAACCGTAAAGCGTGTTTTGGAATATATTCGTCCCTATGGATTTAAGATTATAGAAATGCTGATTCTGGCAGTAATTACGGTTGCCTTTACCTTATACACTCCGATTTTGATCGGACGGGGAGTTGATTATATCGTAGGTCCGGGAGAAGTATGGAGCGAAAAACTTTTTAAAATTCTTTTGCAGCTTGGTGTTGTTATTCTGGGGACTGCTGTTTCCCAGTGGCTTATGAATCTGCTTACAAATCAGGTTACATATCGTGTTGTGCAGGATATAAGAAGCCGTGCGTTTTCTCATTTGCAGGAAGTTCCGGTATCTTATATGGATGCCAGTCAGCCAGGAGATATTTTAAGTCGGATCGTAGCGGACGTAAGCCAGTTTTCTGACGGACTTTTAATGGGATTTACCCAGTTGTTTACAGGTGTGGTAACGATTTTGGGCACAATTGGTTTTATGCTTTCTATCAGTGTGAAAATTTCACTTCTTGTAATTGTACTGACACCGGTTTCCCTTTTTGTGGCGAGCTTTATTGCAGGAAGAACCTTTCGTATGTTTAAAGAACAGTCAGAAAAGAGAGCGGAAATGACATCTCTTGTAGAGGAGATTGTAGGAAATCAGAAGCTTGTACAGGCGTTTCATTATGAAGAGAGGGCTGAGGAACGATTTGGAAAAGTGAATGAGGAGCTTCGTGTATGCGGAATTAAGGCTTTATTCTTTTCTTCTATCACAAATCCCTCCACACGTTTTGTAAATGGACTTGTGTATACCGGTGTTGGGATTATGGGAGCCTTCACTGTCCTTTCCGGAAGAATGACAGTAGGACAGCTTACCAGTTTTTTGAATTATGCAAATCAGTATACGAAACCGTTTAACGAAATTTCAGGTGTTGTGGCAGAACTTGAAAATGCCCTTGCCTGTGCAAATCGTATTTTTGAGTTCATTGATACTCCGGCAGAGAAGCCGGACGGTAAAGATGCCGTTACAATGGAACATGCAGAAGGAGAGGTAAAACTTACAAATCTTTCTTTTTCCTATCAGCCGGAAGTTTCCCTTCTTCAGGACATTAACATTCATGTGAAACCAGGTCAGAGAATTGCCATTGTAGGACCTACAGGATGCGGAAAAACAACAATCATCAATCTGTTGATGCGTTTTTATGATCCGCAGAAAGGACAGATTGCAGTAGACGGAATGCCTGCATTAAAAATTACAAGAGACAGCCTTCGGAAAAACTTCGGTATGGTTCTTCAGGATACTTGGCTGAAGGCAGGAACAATAAGAGAGAATATTGCATACGGAAAGCCGGATGCTTCTCTGGAAGAGGTGATGGAGGCTGCGAAAAAAGCGCATGCACACAGCTTTATCCGGCGTATGCCAAAGGGATACGATACGGTGATTTCAGAGGGCGGAGGAAATATTTCCCAGGGACAGAAACAGCTTCTCTGTATAGCGAGGGTCATGCTGATGCGCCCCTCCGTCCTAATTCTCGATGAGGCAACATCCTCTATTGATACGCGTACAGAAGTTAAGGTACAGAAAGCATTTGAGGAGCTTATGGAAGGAAGGACAAGCTTTATTGTAGCGCACCGTCTTTCAACTATTCAGGAAGCGGATTTGATTCTTGTTATGAAAGATGGTAATATAATAGAACAGGGCAGACACCGGGAACTGCTTGAGAAGAAGGGCTTTTATGCACATCTTTACGAAAGCCAGTTTGCAGTGTCCTGAATAAAGAAAGACAGGAGAAAAAAATGGAAGAAAATAAGAAAGAAGAAGTGAAGGGTACGCAGGAAAAGAAAAAATTGTGGGAAACGCTTCCTGTTCGAAGCTGTATGTTAATGTGCCTTGCAGGTCTTTACATTCTGTATACAGGATATAGACTTTGCAAAAATGTGATAGACGGTGTGGAAGGTGCAAGCTTTGGATTTTTTATCGTGGGTGTCGTTTTTCTTGTTCTTGCAGTAGGAATGTTGTATGTAGGAATTCGAGGAGTGCTTGCGGACGATAAGAAACAGAAGGCGGAGGCAGCTGCGGCAAAAGAAGCAGCAAAGGCAGAGGAAGTAGAGGGAATTTCTGAAGCAGAAGAGAAGAATGGAACGGAAAAAGCAGCAGAGGAGTCGAAAGCGACAGTAGAGGAGCCGAAAGAAAAAGGAAAAATGTCCATAAGGGACAGGGCAAATCTGGCAGGCCGACTTGCAGAAGAAGAGTCTGAAGAGGAAGTCTGATATATGAAACTTGTGATTACATTGTTAAAGCCTTTGTCTTTTCTGCCGGCAATCCTTATGATGCTTTTAATATATGGATTTTCTGCACAGACAGGAGAAGTGTCCGGTGAGCTTTCCTATAAAATCAGCTATCAGATTGTAGAGACGAAAAACGAGATACTGGGCACAAATAAAAGCTATGATGAGCTGGCGGCAGAGGCGGATTCTATTCACTATTATGTGCGTAAGGCGGCACACATGACGGAATACTGTGCTTTGGCAATTGCCATTTCCTTTCCTTTATATGTGTATAAAGTAAGAGGTATTTGGCTGGTGCTTCTGGCAGGAATGGTATGTGTGGGATTTGCCGGTCTTGACGAGTATCATCAGTCTTTTGTAGGAGGGCGAGGTCCTTCTGTAAAAGATGTGGGGATCGACAGCATAGGCGCATTGATTGGGATTATTCTTGTACAGGCGTTCTGTTGGTCAACCTTACATAATCCGGCAGGAAAAAAGAGAAAAAAGAAGAAACACAGAAAATAGGGGGAGTCATGGACTCCCCTTTACATAATGATGAATGACTTTCCTGGCAAGATGGTATTGCTCCAGATTCATAGAGATTTTTCCTTTCTGGAGAGAAATCACACCGTCTTCCAGGAGTTTTTTTATTGTGCGGTTTATGGTTTTTACAGTAATGCCGCATTCTTCATAAAGCTCCTGTCTTGTTTTGCGTATAAGGATTTCTTTTTTTACAGAGATATTCATAGAATCGGCCTGTTTCAGAATATAGTCAAGAAGAATAAAGTGTGGCGGATAAAAAAGCCGTGCGCCTCGATTATAGGAAGAACGGTAAAGTTTATATGCAATTTTGTGAGAGACAAGACGGAGAAAATGGATGTCTTTTTTTATCCATTCTTCAAAGTCTTTTCTGGAAAAATAAATGACCGTTGTTTCTGTAAGTGTTTCGATGGTAACGGAAGTTTTTTCCATGCCTGCAAGAATCGTCACTTCGCCTACAAAGTCAATAGGCTCATTTTTTTCAATCATATAGACATTTCCATTTTCAAATTCATTGATGACTCTGTGTTCTCCTTTTGCAATGATTCCAAAAGAGGCAAGAGGATAATCTTTCTGATGGATAATCGTTCCCGGAGGATAGACGCGAATGGTATGGCGTTTATAGAGTTCTTCTGGCATATATTGGATATAATTTTCAAGTTCCGGCACTTCTTTTAATAAATCTTCTAACCGCATAGGAATTTCCTCCTCTGTATGTCTGGTTTCAGTATACCATATAAATTTTATTTTCGTATATGAAAAAAGGGAAAAAAGCCCATTTGTCCTTTTTTGAAAATCCGGTTTTCTGTAAAATAGAAGCAGAAAAATAAAAACTTTTCAGAGACGAAGGAGGAAACAAATGGGTAAGTACACATATCCATCACTGAAAGAGCGGATTCGCACAGAATACAAAATTTATATTCTGGCATTTCTGTTTATTTTTGCAGCAGATTCTATCGGACAGGTTCAAATTCCGCTGAGACCGGGAAAATTTATTTTATTTCCGATTTTTTATTCTTTGCTGCTTGGTATCGTATCCGGTCCGGAGCTTACAAAAATTGTAAAAACAAAGGAAGTAAAAGCTGCCTCAAAGCTTGTAATCGTGGCAATCTGTCCGTTTATTGCAAAGCTTGGAATTAATGCGGGAGCAAGTATAGAAGTAGTTCTCTCGGCAGGACCGGCGCTTCTTTTGCAGGAATTTGGAAACCTGGGAACTATTTTTCTTGCAATGCCTCTGGCACTCCTTCTTGGTTTAAAGAGGGAAGCAATCGGAGCAACCCATTCCATTAACAGGGAGACGAATCTTGCGCTTATTACCGATATGTACGGTCCGGAGTCTCCGGAGGCAAGAGGAAGCCTTTCCATTTACATAGTAGGAGGCATGGTTGGTACCATTTATTTTGGATTTATGGTATCTGTAGTTGCGCTGACAGGAATTTTTCACCCTTATGCGCTGGGAATGGCATCCGGTGTAGGCGCAGGTATTATGATGGCAAGTGCAACGGCGTCTCTTGCTGAAATTTACCCGGCAATGGCGGACGAGATTTCAGCTCTTGCAAGCGCAAGTGAAACAATATCTGGAATTGACGGAATTTATATGGCGATTTTTATTGGAATCCCTCTTTGTAATTTCCTTTATAAAAAACTGGAACCAAAGATTGGAAGATTTGCAGATAAAAAGAAGGAGAAAAAAGCATGAGATATATAGAATGGATTTTTTTATTTGTTTTGTCAGGGCTTGGAATCGGACTTGCCAATTTTGTTGGCTTTGAAGTGGGATTTACAGAGTCTCTTCCGGGGATTTTACTGCTTCTCGGAATCTCTCTGGCAGGTGTTGTGGCAAGCCGGCTTATTCCTTTAAAACTGCCGGTTGTGGCGTATGTGTCTGTCATCGGGCTTCTGGCAGCATCGCCTCTCTGTCCTGCAAGAGAGTTTGTTATTGAGGCGGCGGGAAAAATTAATTTTACTGCGCCTCTTACTATGGTGGGCGCGTATGCAGGAATTTCCATTGGAGACCAGGTCAGAACATTTTTAAGGCAGGGCTGGAAGATGATTCTTATCGGTATTTTTGTTATGACAGGAACGTTTATCTGTTCTGCGGCTGTGTCACAGATCGTGATGCAGATGACAGGAACGATTTAAGGAGGTTGGAACATGGAAAACAGTCTGGCAGTATATGATGTGTCGGTTCTTATGCCGGATATGAGTATTTCTTTTCATCAGACCGTAGAAGTGAGGGAGGATAGAATCGTTTCCGTCCGTCCTTATAAACAGGAAGACAGGAAGAATAAACATGAAAACGAGATGGAGGGCAGGGGAAAACTCCTTATGCCTGGGCTCTGCGACTGTCATATGCACACGGGGCAGCAGCTTTTGAAAGGGAAGATTCTGGATGAACTGCCTATGATATGGACAAGGATCATGCTTCCCTTTGAGAGCACCTTGACTCCTGAAAAAATGGAACTAAGCGCGATGCTGGCGGCAGTGGAGATGATAAAATCCGGTACGACCGCTTTTGCAGATGCGGGAAGTTATTTTATGGAAAGCGCAGCTTCTGTATATGAAAAGACAGGCCTTCGCGGTGTTCTCTCAGCCTCGACAATGGACGATGAAAAGCTTCCGGCATCAATCCGTCATACTGCAGAGAAGGCTTTGGAACAGACAGAGAGACTGTATGAGAGATTTCACGGAAAAGGAAATTTAAAGGTGGCATATTCTCTACGGTCACTGATTTCCTGTTCAGAAGAGCTGATTTTAAAGGTCTCAGAGAGAGCAAAAGAAAAAGGAGCACTTTTGCAGGTACATATGAACGAGTATCCAAATGAGATAAACTTTTTTTTGGAAAAGAAGCAGCTCCGTCCCTTTGCCTATCTGGAGAAGCTAGGAGTGCTGGACTCGCGTTTTATTGGCAGTCACAGCATTCTTCTTTCTGAGAAAGAAAAGGATATTTTAAAAAAATATGATGTAAAAGTATGCCATTGTCCATTCAGCAACTGCGGAAAGGGGATTCCGGATACACCTGCGCTTTTGCAGAGGAGAATTTCAACAGGCCTTGGAACAGACGGCGCGGCTCACGGAGGCTTAAGTCTCTGGAATGAAATGAAGATTTTTCGCTCTGTGATGAATGTGGGAAGAGGTATTTTAATTCATGAGCCGGATTTGATGCCTGCGAAAGAAATTTTAAAAATGGCGACAAAATCAGGATATGAAGTGCTTGGAGAAGATGGAGGAATTATAGAAGAAGGAAAGAAAGCAGACTTTATTACGATAAATATGATGCAGCCGCATCTTTATCCAACGGGAAATCTGGTAAATACGCTTTTGGAATGTGTGACCGAAGGAGATGTATGTGACAGTGTGGTAAACGGAAAAATTCTTATGCGCGACAGAAGGCTTCAGACCATTGATGAGATGGAAGTGATGGAAAAGGCAAAAGAATACATGGAAAGGCAGGGAAAAATATGACATTGTTTTTGATGGGGATTATAAATCTGCTCGTGGGGGTCTGTGTGGGACTTACGGGAATTGCAGGATTTCTTTTGCCTATGTTCTATACGGGCTTTCTGGATATGCCCTCCTCAGAGGCTCTGGCGCTGAGCTTTGCAGCGTTTCTTGTTTCCGGTGTGACCGGTTCTGTGAATTATTATAAAAGCGGAAATTTGAATTTAAAAGCAGCAGGCATTCTTTCAGCAGGAAGCTTTGCGGGGGCAGTGGCAGGTGTAAAATTAAACCTTCTGATTCCGGAAGAAACCGTAAAAACAATTTTATATCTTGTTGTTCTTTTATCCGGAATTTCCATTCTTCTCAGAAAAGAGAAAAAAGAGGAGGAAGAAAAAAAAGAGAGAAAAAGCACGTGGCTTTATCTTGCTCTCGGTGGTGTGACAGGAGCAGTATGTGCGGCGTCCGGAGCGGGAGGACCTGTTCTTGTAATGCCGCTTCTTACCCTACTCGGTTTTCCTGCACATATGGCAGTGGGAATTTCTCTGTTTGATTCTATTTTTATAGCAATGCCTGCGACGGTTGGATATCTTTATCATGTTTCTTCCAATAAAGAAATATTTTTTATCCTTCCTGTTATTTTAATTGCACATGGAATTGGAGTGATATTTGGAAGTAAGAATGCAACAAAGATTGATCAGAAGCTTTTGAAGAGAATTGTCGCAGTAGCTTCCATTGTAATTGCCGGGATAAAGCTGTTTCTGTAAAGTTTATGTCTTTCGGACATTCGCTCCACCGTACTGACTCATAATAAACTGTGCCAGTTTTGCATTTGGCTGGGTAATATTCACAGGATATTGTAATCTTTTTTCATAATTCCACATAGATTATCTGCAACCTCCTTCCTGTTCCCACGGAAATGGCTGTATTGTCCAGTTCCACATATCTTCCCGGCTGCAGGCGGCGGTATCAATAGTGAGAGGACCGAAGGAGGAAGCATATTCTTTAAGAAGATGGTTTCTCTCTTCGCTTACTTCCTGGAAAAAAGCAAGCGCCTTTTCATCGCATGGATGGGTATCAAGAAAAAGGTGAATATCGTTGACTGCGAAGCTGACTTCATTGAGACGTTTTAAAAGTCCGGCTTTTGTCATAGAGGGATTACAGTTACTCATCGGCACACACCTCTCTTTCCGCAAAATGGTTTGCATAGTACAGGGAAAATAGTTCCCACAGAAAGCGCGTGATCAAGAGAAAACGTTTCTCCGAAGGTCTGACAGGGTACGTACGCCATAGCTGGCTCCAGATGTGTAAGATGAGAGTACATTTCCGCATCATGAGAGGGAGAGCCGGGCATTTTACAGTTACACTTTGGCATGTTCCTGCAAGGACAGGAATCGGATGCTGGTTTCCCCATTTGGGGGAAGTCCTGCCGCATCATACCGCAGGTGCGGTTATAAGGACGGCAGCAGGAAGTGTTCATTTTATATCGTTCCATGAACAAAACCTTTCTTTTTTGGTTTACATTATATTGTATGACCAGTCTCTGAAATGGTGTTGCTCGGAGATTCAGAAAAGCTTTCCAGAATGCGGTCGATGGATTTGTGAAGATATGGCTTATATTCTTCCAAGGAAACCGGCTGCTGATAAAGAATGCAGCTGTAGCAGGTTGCACCTACCAGTTCGATAATGGTAAAAAGCATAAGCTCAGGATTTTGGTAGTTCACGCTGCTTTTAGAAAGAAGCTGCAGATAAGAATCGTAAAAGTGATAATCTTCATCTGGCATTTTTTCTTCAAAAGCTCCCTTAAATACGCCCCATGCCAGATTTTTGGCGATGAAAAGAAGGAGCGAGTGATTTTTAGATAAAACATCCAATATATAATCAATAATAAAATGGAGCTGTTCCTCGAAAGAGTGCAGCTCTGTTTTTTTCAGAACTTCATGCGCCTGAAAAAAAAGCTCACAGGTTTTATGGGAGATCAGCTTGTTGCGAATATCATATTTATCCTGAAAATATAAATAAAAAGTTCCCTTTGCCACACCTGCTTTTGCCACAATGTCTGATATGGTAGTTTTTGCAAGACCTTTTGTTGTAAAAAGCTCAAAGGCAGTATTATAGAGAGCTTCTTTTTTTCTTTTTTTATTTGCTTCTAATTTTCCCATATGAAAACCTCCCTTACCTTTCATATTGTAAACAAAAGTGACTGAAAGTCAATATCCTATGTGACAAAAAAACGCTTCTTAAAAAAATGACTATAGGTCAATTTGTTAAAATTATGTAAATTCTGAAAAACAATATTGACTATTAGTCATTTTTGAAGTATAACATTCCATGAAAAGAATACACTTATAAAAAGACGGACAGGAAAGAAGGAATAGGAAATGATAAAAGCAGGTAAGTGGATTGCCAAACACAAGAAACTGATTTTATTTATTGGACTTGTGCTTTTGGTGCCCTCTGTTTTCGGATATGTGTCCACACGGGTAAATTACGATGTGTTAAGTTACCTTCCGGAGACGCTGGAAACAGTAAAGGGGCAGGACATCATGGTAGATGAATTTGGAATGGGAGCTTTTTCCATGGTGGTAGTGGAAGATATGGAGCTAAAGGATGTAGCTGCTCTGAAAGAAAAAATTCAGAATGTAGACCATGTAGAAGATGTTCTCTGGTATGACAGTGTAATGGATTTAAGTGTTCCTGTAGAAATGCTTCCTAAAGATTTAAAAGAGGGGCTTTTTAAAGGAAATGCAACAATGATGATTGCTCTTTTTGATAATACCACATCCTCAGATGAAGCAATGGATGCGGTGACAGAAATGCGCAGTATTGTATCGAAAAATTGTTTTATAAGCGGTATGACTGGTGTGGTAACAGACATCAAAGCTCTGGCTTTAAAGGAGATGCCTGTGTATGTTGTGATTGCAGGAGCGCTTTCTTTACTGGTGCTTTTCCTTGCGATGGATTCTCTTGTTGTTCCGGTACTTTTTCTTTTAAGCATTGGAATTGCTATTATTTACAACATGGGAACAAATATATTTTTGGGAGAGATTTCCTATATTACCCAGGCTCTTACAGCGGTTCTTCAGCTTGGTGTAACGATGGATTATTCTATATTCCTTCTGAACTGCTACGAGGATAATAAGAAGCGTTTTCCGGGGGATAAGGACAGAGCTATGGCTCATGCAATTTCCAATACGTTTAAGTCTGTTGTGGGAAGCTCTGTTACTACAATTGCAGGTTTTATTGCCCTCTGTTTTATGACGTTTGCACTTGGAAGAGATATGGGAATTGTTATGGCAAAAGGCGTTATAATCGGTGTAATCTGCTGCGTAACACTTCTGCCATCTATGATTCTTATCTGTGATAAGGCAATCGAAAAAACAAAACATAAGACATTGCTGCCGAGCTTTGATAAAGTATCGGATTTTATTACGAAGCATCACCTTATCTGGATTGCAGCATTCCTTGTTCTTTTGTATCCTGCAATTCATGGAAATAACAATGTGGAAGTTTATTACAATATTGACACGTCCCTTCCGGCAAGCCTTCCAAGCAACAAGGCCAATAAGGAACTGGAAGAAGTATTTAATATGAATACGGTACATATGGTTCTTATGGAGAAAGGGCTGGATGGAAAAGAAAAGTCGGAGATGTTAAAGAAAATCGAAGATGTGGACGGCGTACAGTGGGCATTGGGACTGAATTCTTTTGTAGGTCCTTCCTTCCCGGAGAGCATGATTCCGAAAGATGTGCGTTCGCTTCTGGAAAGTGACAATTATGAGCTGCAGTTTATATGCTCAGAGTATCGATCTGCAACAGATGAAGTAAATCAACAGATTTCTGCAATACAGGATATTGTAAAAAAATACAGTCCAAAGGGTATGGTTATTGGAGAAGCTCCTCTAATGAAAGACCTGGCGGATGTAACAGATGTGGATTTGAAAAATGTAAATGTGATTTCTATAGCTGCAATTTTTGTAATTATTATGATTGTATTCAAATCCATTTCCCTGCCATTTATATTGGTGGCAGTTATTGAATTTGCTATTTTTGTAAACATGGCAGTCCCCTATTACCAGGGCATTACCTTACCGTTTGTGGCTGGTATTGTAATCGGCGCGATACAGCTCGGTGCTACTGTAGACTATGCGATTTTGATGACAAGTCGTTATCAGAGAGAAAGGCATCTGGGCAAAGGAAAGAAAGAAGCAATTTCCATAGCGCACAGAACTTCCATGAAGTCCATTATTATAAGCGGATGCAGCTTTTTTGCAGCAACCTTTGGTGTAGGACTTTATTCACAGGTAGATATGATCAGTTCTATCTGTACACTTCTTTCCAGAGGAGCTGTCATCAGTACTGTTGTAGTGCTTCTGGTTCTTCCTGCCATGTTTATGATTTTTGACCCAATTATTTGCCATACTTCTATCGGTTTTCTTCCTAAAAAAGAGAAGGAAGACCCGGCAGGTCGCAGCAATAAGAAATAAAGAATGATGAGAAAAGGAGTTGTTTCATATGAACAGAAATAAAAAAATTGTGACAGCAACTATGGCTGCGGGAATGGCAGCAGTATTAAGCGCAGGCCCGATTGCGGCTGCTGGACAGAGTGCAGAGACTTTTGGAATTACAAAGGAAGAAACCGTGTATGTAAATGCGGGAGCAGACGGCGCAGTAAAAGAGGTAATCGTATCGGACTGGCTGAAAAATTCAGGAGGATCATCATCTGTTTCTGATGTATCTGATTTAAAAGATATTAAAAATGTAAAAGGTGATGAGACGTTTCAGCAGAATGGGGAAAAGCTTACCTGGGATACAGAAGATGCAGATATATATTACCAGGGAACAACGACAAAGGAGCTTCCTGTAGCCGTGGAAATTAAATACTATTTAAGCGGAAAAGAGATAAGTCCTGATGATCTGGCTGGAAAAAGCGGACATCTTAAAATGGTAGTTACATACAAAAATAAAGAAAAAACAGTGAAAAAGATCGACGGGAAAAGTACAGATGTATATGCGCCTTTTGCGATGGCAACAGGAATGTTTCTTCCTACAGATAAATTTAAAAATGTGACCATTGACAATGGAAAGGTTGTATCAGACGGGGACAGAAATATTGTAGTAGGTCTTGGGCTTCCGGGACTTTCCGACAGCCTGGATCTTGATGAGGAAATAAAAAAAGATATTGAGATTCCGGAAGGTTTTACGCTTGAGGCTGATGTGACAGACTGCGAAATGGAAACCACATTTACCGTGGCACTTACAGATCTTTTAGACGGGATAAACGTAGATGAGATCGACAGTATTGATGAGCTGAAGGATTCTTTAAAAGAGCTTTCAGATGCTTCTCTTGAACTTGTAGACGGTACAAAAACTCTTTATGATGGAACGAGTGAGCTGAACACAAAATATAAAGAATTTGCAGACGGCGTATCACTGCTTCAAAGCGGAGCAAGGGAGCTCCAGAGTGGTTCAGAAGAGCTTCAAAGCGGAGCAAGTGCCTTAAAAACAGGCGTGTCTTCTTATACAGAAGGAGCAGATACTCTTGCTGCAGGTGTAATGCAATATACAGGCGGTGTTGGTACCATATCGGATAAATTAAAAGAGTATACAGATGGGGTAAGAAATCTCACAGGAGGAATTAAGGCGTATGTAGAAGGAAGCGGAACACTCACAGACGGAGTGATTAAGTATACAGAAGGCGCAGCCGCTGTGGCAGATGGCATTACACAGTTTTCACAGCAGGCCAAACCTCTTGAGGAGGGGTTGAAGACTTTTGCAGACGGAGGAAAGGCTTTTGCAGACGGAGCGGCAGCTTACGGATCAGGAGCAGAAAAGCTTTCTGAAGGATTGAAAACTCTGGAAGGTGGAGCAGAAACTCTTGCTCAGTCTGTGAAAGAATATACAACAGCGGGAGTTGGTGCATTAACAGAGGGAGCGCAGGCGCTTCCGGCAGGAATTGAAAAAATTCAGGCAGGCACAGAAGCAGCAGAAGGTGCTGCAGGTACTCTGGCTGAAAAGAGCGGCAGTCTGCAGGCTGGTTTAAATGGTATATCTCAGACTCTTCGCGATGCAGCAGAATCTGCCGGAGGAAACTCTTCTGTAGATACTTCTGCCGTTACAAACGGGGCTGCGTCTGTGCAGAGCGGAGCAGATACAGTTTCAGCAGGACTTGATACAGCCAGCGCAGCAATTGATATATTGAGTGGTATTGATATGTCTCAGCTTGACGAGGGAACACAGGCTGCAATCAGTGAGGCGATTGGCTGCATTTCCGGAGGCGTTGGTACGGCGCAGAGCGGACTTGGAAGTGTGTACAGCGGAGCGGAGACAGTACAAGGCGGTGCAGAGAAGATTACAGGAGCAGATAATTCTCAGATTGCAAGTGTATTAACTCAGGCGGCGGATGGAATCGACCAGGCGGCAGCCGGAGCAGGTGCGATTTCTTCAGGATTGGAAACGCTGGAAGGCAGCTTGGGTGCTTTAAATGAGGGTGCTTCCAAAGCACTGGAAGGCGCAAACGGGCTTTCAGAAGGAGCTGCCGCTTTATCTGCAAAGGGAGAAGAACTGGCGCAGGGAGCAGAGCAGGCAGCAGAGGGAGCAAAAGCTCTCGTTGCCGGAGCAAAAGAGCTGACAGACAGTACAGAAAAGCTTTCAGCAGGGGCAGAAGCCTTAAAAGAAGGATTTTATGGAGAAAAAGGTCTTCAGGCAGGGCTTGAGATGGCAGAAAGTGCATCTGAGGCACTTGTAAACGGCGCGTCTTCTTTAAAGAAATCAGGAACGGAATTAAAAGCAGGAGCAGAAGAATTAAAGAGCAATGACTATGCACTGATGCTTGGTGCCGGAAAACTGGATTCCGCAACAACGCAGTTAAATGAAGGAATTTCCCAGATTGGAGGAGCAACAGAAGCGCTGCAAGAAGGCGCGTCAAAGCTTTCTGCAAACAGTGGTTCCTTAAAAAACGGAGCAGAAGCACTGGAGCAGGGAACAGGAACTTTGGCAGGAGGCACAAATACCCTGGTATCCGGAACCAATACACTTGCATCCGGAAGCAGTCAGGTACAGAATGGTATTAAAAAGCTGAATGACGGAGCGAAGGAGCTGAAAGAAGGTCAGGATAAATTTAATAAAGAAGGTGTTCAGAAGTTAAAAGATACGGTAGAAGACACTCTGGATTCTGTTCTTGACCGTCTTGAGGCAATTCAGGCAGATGATGTAGCGTATACTTCTTTTGCAGGAAAGTCGGATTCCATGAATGGAAACGTGAAGTTTATTATTGAAACAGAGCCGATTGAACTGCCGGAAGAATAGGAAAATAAGTAAAAGAATGTGTGAGAAGCTTACAATCAATTTCTTGCGTATGTAAGACGCTTCTGTTATAATAAAACGATGATACCGTAAATTATTAGAAAGTGTCAGGTGATACAATGGAAAGAACAGGGAAGTCTTCAAAAGCCTCCTTGCAAAAAAGCAGAAGCAGAAGAAAAGCCGTAAAAGCAGATTATTATGATTTCAGCCTTGTGGCCGTGGTTGTGCTTCTCACATGTTTTGGTCTGATTATGTTATACAGTACAAGCGCCTATACGGCAGAACTACAGTTTGGCGATGATATGCATTTTTTTAAGAGACAGGCGCTTATCAGTGTGGCAAGTATTTTAGGTGCTCTTTTTATTTCGAGAGTTGATTATCATCTTCTTGTACATTTTAAGGGGATTTTGTATATTGCGGCGATGATTCTGATGGGGCTTGTGCAGACACCCCTCGGTGAGGAAGTAAACGGTGCCCGCCGCTGGCTTAAGCTGGGAATCCAGTTTCAGCCAGCAGAAATTGCAAAGATTGCAGTGATTGTCTGTCTCCCATATATGATCGTGGAGATGGGAAAGCGCATTAAGACGTTAAAAGCGTGCATGATACTGGGAGTTGCTGGAGGAGCCCTTGCTTTTGTTGCTTACGTTTTTACAGAAAACTTAAGTACAGCTATTATTATTTTCGGAATTACAGTGGGACTTATTTTTGTAGCTCACCCTGATACAAAAATTTTCCTTCTGATATTTGCGGCAGGTGCGTTTTTGGTACTTGGATTTGTTCTGTTTATTTCAGCGACAATGGATGCAGGAGCGACAGAGAACTTCCGTCTTCGCCGTATTCTCGTATGGCTGCACCCGGAAGATTTTGCATCAGGATTGGGCTATCAGACCATTCAGGCTCTTTATGCGATTGGTTCCGGAGGACTTTTCGGGCGTGGACTTGGAAACAGCATTCAGAAGCTTGGAAGTGTGCCGGAAGCACAGAATGATATGATTTTTTCTATTATCTGTGAGGAGCTTGGAATCTTCGGAGGGATTATCGTTCTTCTCCTTTTTGCATACCTTCTTTACCGGCTGTTTTTTATCGCGCAGAATGCGCCGGATCTTGTAGGCTCTCTTATGGTGACGGGGATTTTTATTCATATTGCCCTTCAGGTTATCTTAAACATTGCGGTTGTATTAAATCTTATGCCGAATACGGGTATTACTCTTCCGTTTATCAGCTATGGAGGCACATCGGTGGTCTTTTTGATGTCGGAAATGGGACTTGCCTTAAGTGTGGCAAGACAAATTAAATTTCAGGATTCTTCTGTGCATATGTAACAAATATTGGAAAATGTCTTGACAAAGTATAGCGCAGAATATATACTTTGGGCATTAAAAGGATTATAAGAACAGGTTTTATAAAGGAGAAAAGACAATGTTAGAAAAAATGCAGGAAATGTTATCACAGCAGTTAAACTGTGATGCAGACACAATTACACCGGATACTTCTTTTAAAGATGATTTGGGAGCAGACTCCCTGGATCTTTTTGAGCTGGTTATGGCTCTTGAAGATGAGTATAATATTGAAATCCCTTCAGAGGAGCTCACTGACTTAAATACAGTGGGAGATGTAATTGAGTACATGAAGAGCAAAGGCATTGATGCTTAAGTCCTGTTTTCCCGCGGAATTCCCGCGGGATTTTTTTTGCCTTTTTACAATACGTGATTATGCAGGTTTTCTGGTTGAAAAAGAAGGCATTCGAAGGTATAATATTACTATAAAACTTTGAGAAAGGGTGGGGAATATGAAAGAAAAATATGCAGAAAAGCTCGATTATTTGAAACAGGCCATAGAGAGCAGCAATTATATGGTATGCCTTAGCGGAAGGTGTGTAAGTGAAGACTGTGGATGTGTGAATTTTCGGAGTGAGGAAGATGCGGTAAATTCAGAAATTACATACGGATATTCTCCGGAAGAGATGTTTAACCCTACATTTTTTAATACAAGAACGGAACAGTTTTATGAATTTTATAAAAATCATATGCTGAGGAATCTGGGGGAGATTCAGGAAGGGCTTTTTAAACTTCGGAAAATGGAAGAAAGCGGAAAATTAAAGTGCGTGATTACAAGAGATATTTTTTCCATTCCGGGAAGAGCTGGATGTAAGAACGTATATGAAATACACGGAAGTATATATGAAAATGTCTGTTCTCACTGTGGAAGAAAATATCCCATTGAATATATACAGAAAAGCAAAGGGATTCCAAAATGCGAAAGCTGTGGAGCTATTGTTCGGCCGGGCGTATATATGATGGGAGAAATGGTGGATAACTGTGTGATTTCCAGGGCGGCAGAAGAAGTTCAGAAAGCAGATACACTTCTCGTATTGGGCTGTAATTTAAAGGCTTCGCTTCCGGAAACATTTCTCAAATATTTTAAGGGGCAGCACCTGATTCTTATAAATCAGGAAGAGCATTTTGCAGATGAGATGGCAGATTTGGTAATTCATGGAAAACCAGTGGACATTTTGAAGGATTTAGGTATATAATAAAAAACCGAAAGTATATAGCAAGAAAGCAGGAGAAGAGACTATGAGTAAACTCAGAACAAGATTTGCACCAAGCCCAACAGGAAGAATGCACGTGGGCAATTTAAGAACCGCATTATATGCATATTTGATCACAAAGCATGAAGGTGGAGATTTTATTCTCCGTATTGAAGATACAGACCAGGAGCGCTATATGGAAGGCGCTGTGGATATTATTTACCGTACAATGGAAAAGACAGGGCTTCTTCACGATGAAGGCCCGGATAAAGATGGGGGCGTGGGTCCTTATGTACAGAGCGAGCGTCAGGCGTCAGGTATTTATCTGAAATATGCGCAGCAGCTTGTAGAGCAGGGAGATGCATACTATTGTTTCTGTCAGAAAGAAGAACTGGAAAATATGAAACGCGTAGTGGCAGGAAAAGAAATTTCCATCTACGACAAACGATGCCTGAATCTTCCGAAAGAAGAGGTGCAGCGCCGTCTGGATGCAGGAGAGCCGCACGTAATCCGTTTTAATATGCCTGCGGAGGGAACAACAACCTTTCATGATGTAATTTACGGAGATATTACTGTAAACAATGAAGAGCTGGAAGACTTGATTCTTATTAAATCTGACGGGTATCCTACATATAACTTTGCAAACGTCGTGGATGACCATCTGATGGGGATTACACATGTAGTAAGAGGAAATGAATACCTTTCTTCTGCTCCAAAATACAACCGTATTTACGAGGCATTTGGCTGGGATATTCCGGTGTATGTACATTGTCCGTTGATTACAGATGAGACACATCAGAAATTATCCAAACGTTCCGGACATTCTTCTTATGAGGATCTTCTGGAGCAGGGATTTGTATCAGAGGCAATTGTAAATTATGTGGCTCTTCTTGGGTGGAGTCCTTCTGACAATCGTGAAATTTTCACTCTTTCCGAGCTTGTTGAAGCGTTTGATTATCATCACATCAACAAATCACCAGCAGTATTCGATATTCAGAAGCTTCGTTGGATGAATGGAGAGTACATTAAGAAAATGGATGCAGAAGAATTTTATGAAAAAGCGCTTCCATACATGAAAGAGGTTCTGAAAAAAGATTACGATTTCCGTAAAATTGCGGGAATGGTACAGACAAGGATCGAGACCTTCCCGGATATTCCGGAGCTTGTAGATTTCTTTGAGGAAGTACCGGAGTATGACTCTGCTATGTACTGCCATAAGAAAATGAAAACAACGGAGGAAACTTCTCTCAATGTGTTAAAAGAGATTCTTCCTGTTCTTGAAGAGCATGAGGATTACACAAATGATCCGTTATTTGCTGCTCTTTCCGCTTTTGTGAAGGAAAAGGGTTACAAAAACGGATACGTTATGTGGCCTCTTCGTACTGCAGTTTCCGGAAAACAGATGACACCTGCCGGTGCCACAGAAATTATGGAAATCATCGGTAAGGAAGAAACGATAAAAAGAGTGAAGGCAGCTATTGAAAAACTGGAAAACAGATAAAATATGAAGAAAAATCCATCTCAGCTACGGGCAATCGCTCACCTGTCAGGACCTATGATGGTCCTGGCAGGCCCCGGTTCGGGGAAAACTTCCGTTATTGTGGAAAGAACTGCATATTTGACCCGCGAAGGCGGAGTTTCGCCTTCCTCCATTCTTGTTGTGACCTTTTCAAGGGCGGCAGCAGCAGAAATGAAGGAACGTTTTCTTGCGTTTACAGATCAGGAGAGAACAGGCGTTACATTTGGGACTTTTCACGGAGTATTCTACGGGATTTTAAAGCAGGCGTATGGATTTGGTGCGGGAAATATTCTGTCTGAGGAGGAAAAACGGGAGATTTTACAGGAGCTTATACTGGAATACGGACAGGAATTATCGCAGGAAGGGGATTTTCTTGATGAGGTGGCAAAAGAGATCAGCCTTGTAAAAAATGAAAGGATTTCTCTTCGTCATTATTATTCCTCCTGCTGTCCGGACGAGGTATTTAAGCAGATTTTTCATGGGTATAAAAGGGCACTTACAGAGAGAAGAAAGTTAGATTTTGACGATATGCTTCTTTTCTGCTATGAATTGTTTGACAAGAGAAAGGATATTCTTGAAGGCTGGAGACGGAAATTCCAGTATATTCTTGTAGATGAGTTTCAGGATATAAACAGGCTTCAGTACGATGTGATCAAAATGCTGGCAGCGCCCTTAAATAATCTTTTTATCGTGGGAGATGACGACCAGTCCATTTATCATTTCCGTGGGGCTCGACCGGAAATTATGCTGAATTTCACAAAAGATTATCCCAAAGCGGAAACGGTGCTTTTGAATATAAATTACAGATGCACGGAAAATATTTTAAATACGGCTGTACGAGTCATTAACCATAATAAAAAGCGGTTCAAAAAAAGGCTGACTGCTTTTCATCAGGCAGGCGTTCCAGTGAGGTGTCTGGAATTTCAAAACACAAGAGAAGAGTATATGGCAGTTGTCCGTGGGTTAAAAAAAAGAATGGAAAAGGGAGAGCGTCTTGAGGATACAGCTGTTCTTTTCCGTACCAACCAGGAGGCAGAAGGACTTGTGGGGGCGCTTATGGAATACCAGGTTCCTTTTACTATGAAAGAGCAGCTTCCCAATCTTTTCCGTCATTGGATCTGCCGGAATATGCTTGCATATATGAAAATAGCGGGAGGGGACAGAAGCAGAAAGATATTTCTGGAAATTATGAATCGTCCCAACCGGTATATTGCAAGAGAAAGCCTGACGGATACCACGGTTTCCTTTGATAAACTCCGGGAATTTTATAAAGAGAGGGACTGGATGTGTGACAGAATCACCACGCTGGAAACCCAGCTTCGTATTTTATCGTCTCTTGCTCCCTTTGCAGCCATTAATTTTATCAGAAAAGCAATGGGGTACGAGGAATATTTAAGAGAGTACGCGCAGTATCGGAAAATCAGACCGGAGGATCTTCTTGAAGTTTTGGACAGAATCCAGGACAGTGCGAAGGAGAAAAAAAGTCTGGAAGAGTGGGAAAATTATATCAGAGATTACACAGAGCGTCTGAAAGAGCAGGCGAAGAAGCAGGAAGTAAAAAGAGAGGGAGTTGTGATCTCCACTCTTCATGCAGTGAAAGGTCTTCAGTATGACAATGTGTTTATATTAAATGTAAATGAAGGAAGCATCCCATACAAAAAAGCTGTATTAAAAGAAGCTCTTGAGGAGGAACGACGTCTTTTTTATGTTGGAATGACCAGGGCAAAAAAGGAACTTACTCTGTGCTATGCGGAGAGACAGTTTGAAAAAGAATGGGAGCCGTCCCGTTTTCTTGAGGAGGCAGGAGTATGAATGGAGTTATTTATTATACAAAGATAAAAGAAGAATATGCAGGTAAAAACATGGAGCATATGATAGGGGAAAAGCTTCTGGAAAAGGGACTTTTAAAAGAATACGGACTAAATTTAAAATACGAGCCCAGAAGCAAGGGAGAACATGGAAAGCCCTTTTTTACCCTTCAGCCGAAAATTCATTATAATATCAGCCATTCCGGGAAATATGTTCTCTGTATTTTAGCGGGGCAGGAAGTGGGAATTGATATACAGTTTCACAAAGAGGTGGACTACGGACGCTTTTTGGATCGTATGGTTTCAGAAGAGGTGAAAAAAGAAATCCTGACATCAGAAAATGTAAAAAAAGCTTTTTTTGATCAGTGGGTTTTAAAAGAAGCATACATAAAATGGACAGGAGAGGGATTTTCACGAAGTCTCCTTACTGCCGGGGAAGAAAAAGGATTTTATAAACTTCTGGAAGTAGAAGAAGGATACAGCGCCGCGTTCTGGTGTGCGGTACCGATGGACATTCGATGGGAATATGAAGAGACAGTGCTTTAAAAAGAAGGTACTAAATCAGGATTGTCCACATATATTAAAACTAAGAGGTGAGACAAATGGAAGCAATGCAGGTTCAGAATCTGTTTGCCGGAAGCATTCGAAATCAGCTTTTGGATGCGAACCTTGATTACGATAAATTATATGAAATACGACTGCGTGTAGGGAGACCGCTTTTTCTTACATATGACGGAGGAGAGTGTTTTCTCAGAAACAGAGGGGAAGAACCTTATGTTGTGACACAGGAAGATTTAAAGGAAACTCTTGAATATGTAACCGGCTACTCGCTTTATGCTTACGAGGAGGAAATACGTCAGGGCTTTATCAGTGTCCAGGGAGGGCACAGAGTAGGGGTGACGGGAAAAGTGATTTTGGATGGTGGAAAAATCCGCGGCATGAAATACATTTCCTGTATCAATGTGCGCCTTGCACACGAAATCCAGGGTTGTGCAGAGGAGGTTATGCCATATATCCAGACAAAGGACTGGGTGGCGCACACCCTTATTATTTCTCCGCCCAGATGTGGAAAGACTACTTTGCTTCGCGATATTATCCGGCAGATAAGCAATGGAAGAGAAGGGATTCCCGGACAGACAGTGGGAGTGGTAGATGAAAGATGTGAGCTTGCAGGCTGCTATCAGGGGGTTCCCCAAAATGATGTGGGAATGCGCACTGACGTGTTGGACGGCTGTCCGAAGGCAGAAGGAATGCAGATGCTCATTCGTTCCATGTCCCCAGCTGTTGTTGCCGTGGATGAGCTTGGAAGGGAAGAAGATTTCCGGGCTGTCGAAGCTGTGATACACTGTGGATGTAAGCTGATTGCAACGGCACATGGAAATTCGTTAGAGGACGTTCTTGCACAGCCCTTTTTTCAGAAGCTTGTGGAGGAGCGAGTTTTTGAAAGATATATCCTTCTCGGAAAAAGAGAAAGGGCAGGAATCATAGAGGGAATCTATGACGGAAATGGAGAGTTATGCAAAAATCAGTGGGAGTGCTCCTGATTATTTTTTCCTGTGCAGGTCTTGGTTTTGGGCAGAGTCTGCGTCTTACGGGAAGACTTCGTACTCTGGAAATGATGAAGCGCATGATTGTGCTTTTAAGAGGGGAGATTCGTTTTGGAAATGCTTCCCTTTGTTCTGCTTTTTACGAGGCGGGAGGAAAACTTAAGGACCCCTTTGGCAGTTTTTTACGAGAGGTTTCCGGAAAGCTTTCGTCTCTTGGGGGCAGGAATTTTGAAAGTGTGTACAGAGAGTGTGCACAGAACTATATGAAACTCCTCAATATTCAAAAAGAGGAGGAAGAACTTTTCTTTTCCCTGGGGAGTCGCCTGGGGTATCTTGATCTGGAAATGCAGATGAAAGAGCTTCTGCTCTATGAGGAGGAGCTTACACGCCGCACAGAAGAACTTCGCCGGGAAATGCCGGCAAAGAAAAAGGTGTATGAAAGTCTTGGGATTCTTGGAGGGATTTTGCTTGCCGTCCTTGTATGGTAGCCAGGGCGGAAAGGAGGCGTGTTTGGAGGTCAGCATTATCTTTAAAATTGCAGCCGTGGGAATCCTGGTCTCCGTTCTTTCACAGATTCTCAAACACAGCGGAAGGGAAGAGCAGGCATTTCTTGTAAGTCTGGCAGGACTTTTAATTGTATTATTTTGGATTGTTCCATATATTTATGAGCTTTTTGAAAATATTCAGCAGTTGTTTACGCTGTGAAAAAGGGGCATATATGGATATTGTCAAAATTTCTCTGATTGGTGTGGGAGGCGTAATGCTTGGTTTTCTGCTCAAAGGTACGAAGCCGGAATACGCTTCTTTTATTACAATGGGAATCGGTGTGATCATACTGGGACTTGCAGTTGGAAAAATTTCTTATTTATTCGAGGCCTTGAATGAGATTCAGAAAAATCTTCCTGTAGATGGAAAGCATATTTCCACTCTTGTAAAAATGCTGGGAATTACGTATATCGGTCAGTTTTCTTCCGGTATATGTAAAGATGCGGGATATGGGGCGACAGGCACGCAGATAGAGCTTTTTTGCAAGCTTTCCCTTATGGTTTTAAGTATGCCGGTTCTTCTTGCTCTTTTACAGACCATACAGGAGTTTTTTGTATGAAAAAAATATTGGGTACAGTGATAGGTTTTCTTTTTTCTGCTCTGATTTTTTCTGTTCCTGTAAAAGGGGCGGAGAAAATTACAGAGGAACTGATAGAAAAGATGGAATTTGACGAGGTGCAGGATATGTTAAACGAAATGCTGGGAGAAGGAAGCTTTTCTTTTTCCGGGGCATTGAAAAAATTGGTGACAGGAGAAGAGGCATTTTCAAAAGAGGCGGTGCAGGAATTTCTGCATGGCCTTTTCTTTTCCGGTTTGTCCAGAGAAAAAACATTGTTTTTCCGGATACTGCTCCTTATTTTGCTCTCTTCTATATTTGCAGGGTTCGGTGAGGTGTTTGATGGAGGGCAGGTAGGGGAAATTAGTTTTTATGTGGTGTATCTGCTGCTGTTTGCTATGCTTATGGACTCTTTTTCTGCCCTGTGTGTCAGTCTGTCCGAAAATTTGTCCTGGCTTTCCAGGTTTATGAAGGTGTTGTCCCCTGCCTATTTTCTTGCCGTGGCAGCTTCATCCGGAGGGACGACAGCTGCCGTTTTTTATGAGGGGGTTCTTCTTCTTGTGTGGCTGATCCAGTGGATTCTTCTAACGGTTCTTCTGCCGGGAATCCATATATGTACGGTAGTCCGGTTTGTAAATAATCTTTCCAGAGAGGAGATGCTTGGGAAGCTTTCCGAGCTTTTGGAGACAGGCATAAACTGGGGATTAAAAACGCTTCTCGGCCTTGTGATCGGGCTTCAGGTTGTAAAAAATCTGGTGGCGCCTGTGATGGATTCTTTAAAAAGAAGCGTGGTGGGAAAGACGGCAGGCGCCATTCCGGGAGTGGGAAATGCGGTAAATGCAGTGACGGAGCTTATTGTAACAGGCGCTGTTCTTGTGAGGAACAGTCTTGGAATCGTGGTAATGCTTGCGCTTCTTCTTGCAGGGGCGGGACCGGTGATTCATTATGGAATGTTATCTCTTTCCTATAAGTTTTTGGCGGCCGTGGCACAGCCTGTATCTGATAAAAGGATTGTGGGCTGTTTAAGTACAATGGGGGAGAGCTGCGGGTTGTTGCTTCGTCTTCTCCTTACGGTGGACGTACTCTGTATGCTGACCTTTATTATTCTCATGGTAAGTTTCGGAGGAGGACCTTAAATATTTATGAAAGAAGAGATTTATTCATGGATTAAGAATCTTGCGGTTTTTTATATTCTTCTTACGACAGTAGTTCATCTTGTGCCGGATAAGAAATATGAGAGATACGTCAGGCTCTTCATGGGTCTTCTCCTGATTTTTATGCTGATTACGCCTGTGTTTGCCCTTCTTGGAAAAGGAGGAAAGCTTCTTGCGGATTTTCAACTTTATTATGAGGAAGAGACGGCTGTTATGAAGGAGAAAGAGTTTTCCAATCTTCAGGAAATTTATTTAAAAAAAGGGTGGCAATGGGAAATAGAAGAAAAAATCAGGGATTCTTTGAAAGAAAAAGGCATATATCCGGGTGAGGTGGAAGTAGATATAGAAGGGGAAGATGTGGGGGCAGTTCTTTATATGCGGGAGATGCCTGATGAGGAAGAGAAAGGAAGGATAGAAAGTGGAATGGAAGTCTGCGGGTTTAAGAAAGGAACGTTTGAAGTCAGGACTTTTGAACATGAGCCGGCAGCAGTGGGTGGTTCTGCTCCTTCTGGGGCTTCTGCTGGCAGTGGCAGCCCTTCCGGTATCTCATGAGGGACAGTCGAAAAAGTGGAATGAAGAGGAAGGGACAGTGGAAAAAACAGAGCTGGAAAAGAAGCTGGAACATTTTCTTTCCAATGTGGAGGGAGTGGGAGAGACAGAGGTGGTTCTTATGATAACGGAAGGTGGGAGTTTTGGAAGTGATGAGAGAGTAAAGGTTACAGGAGCGCTTGTATCAGCAGAAGGCGGAGAGAATCCAACGACTGTACAGAAGATTCAAGATGCTGTCCAGGCATTATTTCAGATAGAAGCCCATAAAATTAAAATAATGAAAAGAAAATGAGGAGAGAAAAAGTGAAAAAAATTATGAAAAAAAATCAGGTGATTATCACCTCCCTTGCAATTTTGATTGCAGTAGCCGGTTATCTGAATTTTGCAGATGTAAACTTAGGTTCCAAAGATAAAGAGGCAAGTACGGACAGCAGCAGTATTTTGGAAGATGTAGATTATGATATTTCAGAAGAGACAGCACTTCTTGAGGAAAACGGAGAAGAAATCGGCGAGCCCCTGGCGCAGGACACCGGTACTCCGGGCGAGGCGGTACTTACCGGCGCTTCCAGTTTTGCGGCACAGGCAAAATTAAGCAGAGAGCAGGTGCGCTCCCAGAATAAGGCGGATCTGCAGGAAATTATAAGCAGCGAAGAGATTGGTGATGAGCAGAAGCAGACGGCGGTCAATACAATGGTGGCTATGACGGAGCTTACAGAAAAGGAAGCGGCGGCAGAGCTTCTTCTTGAAGCGAAAGGTTTTTCCGATGTGATTGTAAATCTCACTGGAGAGACAGCAGATATTGTAGTTCCTGACAGCACGTTGGAAGAGGCAAAGCTGGCACAGATTGAAGACATTGTAAAGAGAAAAACAGGAATTGCCGAGGAGAATATTGTAATTACACCTTTAAGCCAGAGTGAAGAGACGGTTGTAGAGGAGCCAGATGAAGAAGCGTCTTATGGAGAAGAGGAAGAAGCTGCTTCAGAGGAGAACAGTGAGACAGAAATTCCTTGACAGTCTAGCCTTTCATATACTAGAATAGGAATGCTGTAAAAATATTGACAAGTGAACGAAAAAGAGAGTATAGGAGGCCAGACGTGTCGAAGTATACGAAAGAAATAGAAAAAAGAAGAACCTTTGCCATTATCTCCCACCCGGATGCCGGCAAAACAACTCTGACAGAAAAATTCTTGCTGTATGGCGGAGCAATTAATCTTGCCGGAAGCGTAAAAGGCAAGGCAACTGCCCGCCACGCAGTTTCAGACTGGATGGAAATTGAAAAAGAGAGAGGTATTTCTGTTACCTCTTCTGTTCTCCAGTTTCATTACGACGGATACTGTATCAATATCCTGGACACACCGGGACACCAGGATTTCTCTGAGGATACGTATCGTACCCTTATGGCAGCGGATTCTGCCGTGATGGTGATTGACGCATCTAAGGGTGTTGAGGCGCAGACAAGAAAGCTTTTTAAAGTCTGTGTTATGCGTCATATCCCTATTTTTACGTTTATCAACAAGCTGGACAGAGATGCGAACGATACCTTTGATCTTCTGGATGAAATCGAAAAAGAGCTTGGTATTGCCACTTGTCCGATAAACTGGCCAATTGGCTCAGGAAAGAAATTTCGTGGAGTATATGACAGAAATACACAGAAAATTCTTACTTTCACAGATACGCAGAAGGGAACAAAAGAAGGTATTATAGAAGAAATAGGACTGGATGACATAAAAGCAGATGAGATTATGGATGCAGAGCAGAAGGAGCAGCTTCTGGAGGAAATCGAGCTTCTTGACGGAGCAAGCGCAGATTTTGACCAGGAACTTGTAGATAAAGGAGAGCTGACACCTGTATTTTTTGGTTCTGCTCTTACAAACTTCGGTGTGGAGACGTTCCTGGAGCATTTCCTTGCAATGACAAGTTCCCCGCTTCCAAGAAATGCAGACTGTGGTCCGGTTGACCCGATGGATGATGATTTTTCTGCGTTTGTCTTTAAAATCCAGGCAAATATGAACAAGGCGCACAGAGACAGAATCGCTTTTATGCGTATTTGTTCCGGAAAATTCGATGCTTCGCAGGAAGTATATCACGTTCAGGGAGAAAAGAAAATGCGCCTTTTGCAGCCTCAGCAGATGATGGCAGAATCACGCCACGTTGTGGAGGAAGCTTATGCAGGTGATATTATCGGTGTGTTTGACCCGGGTATTTTCTCCATCGGAGATACAATTTGCGCTTCCGGAAAGAAATTTGCATTTGAGGGAATTCCTACATTTGCGCCGGAACATTTTGCGAGAGTACGTCAGATTGACACGATGAAGAGAAAGCAGTTTGTAAAAGGAATCAATCAGATTGCCCAGGAGGGTGCAATTCAGATTTTCCAGGAATTTAATACAGGTATGGAAGAGATTATTGTGGGCGTGGTTGGCGTTCTGCAGTTCGATGTTTTAAAATACCGTCTGGAAAATGAGTATAACGTGGAAATCCGCCTGGAAAACCTTCCATATGAGCATATCCGTTGGATTGCGAATAAGGATGAGGTCAAGGTGGACAAGATTGTGGGAACTTCTGATATGAAAAAGGTCACAGATCTTAAGGGAAATCCGCTGCTTCTTTTTGTGAACGCATGGAGCGTTGGCATGACAGAGGATAGAAATCCGGATTTAATCCTGACGGAATTCAGTAAATAACCCTTTTATTTTGTTGGATAATTTGGTATAATATAAATAATTATTCAGAAGAGACTGCTTCGCACAGAACAGGCGGAGAATATAATTCTCAGGAGGGCTTATTATGGCGGAAAAAAGGACAACATATAAAATACAGGATTTAGGCAAGGTAGGAGAAGTTCATATTGCAGATGAGGTAGTTGCCATCATTGCAGGACTTGCTGCAACAGAGGTGGAAGGTGTTGCCTCTATGGCAGGAAATATTACAAACGAGCTGGTAAGCAAGCTCGGTATGAAGAGCCTGTCAAGGGGCGTGAAGGTAACTGTGCTGGAAGGTGTGGTAACAGTAGACCTTTCTCTTAATATTGAGTATGGCAAAAACGTTCTTGAGACAAGCAGAACCGTTCAGGAGCGTGTGAAGACATCCATTGAAAATATGACGGGACTGGAAGTGGCAGATGTAAATATCCACATTGCCAGTGTTGATATGGAGAAAGAAAAAGGAAAGTAATTCTTTCCTTTTTTTACTATAAGAGAAGCAGGGACAGGAGGATATAATGCGACAGAGAGATTTAAGAGAACACGTTTTTAAACTGCTGTTTATGACAGAATTTAATACACAGGAAGAGATGCCGGAGCAGCTTTCCATGTATCTGGAAGGGATTGAAGAGGTTTCCGGAGAAGCACAGGAGAAGATTCAGGAAAAGTATCGTCAGGTTCTTTCACATACAGAAGAAATCGATATTCTTTTGAATGAGACAAGTAAAGGTTGGAAGACAAAGAGAATGAGCCGTGTAGACCTCACTGCTCTTCGTCTTGCTGTATATGAGATGAAGTACGATGAAAAAGTTCCGGTGGGAGTTGCCATTAATGAGGCAGTAGAGCTTGCAAAACGTTTCGGAGGCGATACTTCCGGTTCTTTTGTAAATGGAATTCTCGGAAAAATTGCTTCTGTGGAAGATGTGAAGACAGAAGAAACAGAAGAAGACAGACAGATGGAGAATGTGGAATCAGAAGCATGAAAAATGTATATTCTGTAGGTCAGGTAAATCGATATGTAAAAAATATGTTTACCCAGGATTTCTTTTTGCAGAAAGTGTATGTAAAAGGAGAAGTATCCAATTGTAAATATCATACAAGCGGGCATATTTATTTTTCACTGAAGGATGAGACAGGAACCATAAGCTGCGTCATGTTTGCAGGACAGAGACGTGGCCTTGGTTTTTCTATGAAAGATGGAGATAAGGTAGTCGCAGGCGGAACGGTCGATGTATATGAGAGAGACGGACGATACCAACTTTATGCGAAGGAGATCACCCTGGAGGGAGCGGGAGATTTGTATGAAAGATTTCTTGCTCTGAAGCAGGAATTGGAAGAGATGGGAATGTTTGCCCAGGAGTATAAACAGCCCATTCCTCCTTTTGTGCGAAAACTTGGAGTTGTCACAGCACCGACAGGCGCTGCCGTTCAGGATATACGAAATGTATCTCTTCGGAGAAATCCGTATCTGCAGATTATCCTCTATCCTGCCCTTGTTCAGGGGGAAGGTGCGGCGGAAAGTGTGGCAAAGGGAATCCGAATGCTTGATGAAGCCGGCGTAGATGTGATTATTGCAGGAAGAGGCGGCGGTTCTATTGAAGATTTGTGGGCGTTTAATGAAGAAATTGTAGCGCGTGCGATTTTTGAGTGCAGAACTCCTGTGATTTCTGCAGTAGGCCATGAGACGGATTTTACGATTGCAGATTTTGTGGCAGATTTGCGTGCTCCCACTCCATCGGCGGCAGCAGAGCTGGCTGTGTATGATTACAGAAGTGTGTTAGAGGCAGCCGGTTCCCTGAGGGAGCGGCTGCATCGTGCCATGTGGGGAAAAACAGAGCTTTTTCGGGAGCGACTTTTGGGCTATCAGACGAAGCTTTCTTATGTAAGTCCTCAGAACCGGTTGAGGGAGGACAGGCAGAGGATGATTTCCTTGGAGGAAGCTTTGGAAACGGCAATGGATTTAAAGATAAAAGAAGAAAGACAGAGACTTTCTGTTTATCTGGAACGGTTTTCCGGACTTTCCCCTTTGAAAAAGCTGAATCAGGGATATTCCTATGTGGCAAATGAGAAGGGAAAAACTGTTACAAGTGTAGACGGAATAAAGGAAAAAGACAGACTTTTTATCTCTGTGACAGATGGAACAATAGAGACTGAAGTTAGCAGTATCAGGAAGGAAACAGAGCAATATGGCAGATAATAATGAAAAAACCATAAAGGAAGTGTTTGAGGAACTGGACGTTTTAGTGGAGCGTTTAGAGGATCGGGAAACTTCCCTGGAGGATTCTTTTCGTCTTTATCAGGAAGGCATGGGGTTATTGAAATACTGCAGTGAAAAGCTGGATACGGTGGAGAAAAAGATGCTGCAGATAAATGAGGATGGGATATTCTGTGAATTTTCAAGATAAATTAAAAGAAAAGACAGGCAGAGCCGAGGAGATTATCAGGAAATATCTTCCAGAGGAAGAGGGCTTTGCTGTAAATATGGCGCAGGCAATGAATTACAGCATGCTTGCAGGGGGGAAACGCCTGCGTCCCCTGCTTATGGAAGAAACATATCGTCTGTTTGGCGGAGAAGAAAAAGTAATCGAGCCTTTTATGGTGGGAATGGAAATGATACACACCCATTCTCTGATTCACGACGATCTTCCGGCTATTGACAATGACGATTACAGAAGAGGGCGTCTTACCACGCATAAGGTATATGGAGAGGCGATGGGAGTTTTAAGCGGCGCAGCTCTTTTAAATTATGCCTATGAGGTAATGCTTCAGGCATTTGCTCTTACAGAAGAGAGCGAGAGAGTTGTAAAGGCACTGACTCTGATGGCGCATAAAACAGGCATTTATGGAATGTTGGGCGGTCAGAGTGTAGATGTGGAAAACGATGGCAAGCCTCTTACAAAAGAAATGCTGGATTATATTTACAGAAATAAAACGTCTGCGCTGATCGAGGCTTCTATGATGACAGGAGCAATTCTCGCAGGGGCAGGAGAGCAAGAAGTGGAAATCATCGGTGAGGCAGCCGGAAAAATCGGTCTTGCATTTCAGATTCAGGACGATATTCTCGATGTCATAAGTACGGAGGAGGAACTGGGAAAACCGGTCCACAGCGATGAGAAAAATAATAAAGTAACGTATGTAAGCCTGTTTGGAATTCAGGAGGCATCCGGGCAGGTAAAGAGGCTTTCAGAGGAGGCAGTTTCTCTTATCTGTGGGCTTCGTCAAAAAAATGAATTCCTGTGTACGCTGATTCAGGAGCTTGTAAGCCGCAGGAAGTGAAAGAAGGATACCAATGATTCTGGATAAAATAAAAAAGCCAAATGATATTCACAAAATTGCATTGGCAGATTTTCCTCAGCTTGCAGAGGAAATCCGAAATTTTCTATTGGAATCTGTAAGCGAAACAGGAGGACATCTCGCCTCGAATCTTGGCGTAGTGGAGCTTACCCTTGCGCTTCATAATGTCCTTGACTTTCCGGAGGATAAGCTGATATGGGACGTAGGTCATCAGGCGTATACCCATAAGATTCTGACGGGCAGAAAAGAAGAATTTAAGACACTTCGAAAAGAGGGCGGATTAAGCGGCTTTCCCAAACGGTCGGAAAGCGACTGTGATTCTTTTGATACAGGGCACAGCTCCAACTCTATTTCCGCAGGTCTTGGTTATGTACGTGCAAGAGATGTTCTGGGGCAGAAGCATCATGTTGTTTCTGTGATTGGAGACGGGGCGCTTACCGGAGGAATGGCATATGAGGCAATGAATAATGCGGCGGAGCTTAAAACAAATTTTATTATTGTTTTAAATGATAATAATATGTCCATTTCCAAAAATGTAGGAGGTATGTCTTCTTATTTAAGCGCTCTTCGCACAGCAGAGGCTTATACGGGAATGAAGATAAATGCAACAAAGGCTCTGAAAAAAATTCCTCGGATTGGAACAGCTGTTGTGGATACTATGAGAAAGACGAAAAGCAGCATCAAGCAGCTGATTATTCCGGGTATGTTATTTGAAAATATGGGACTTACCTATCTGGGACCTGTGGACGGACACAATATGCGCCAGATGATGAAGCTTTTTAATGAGGCAAAGCGGGTGGAAGGTCCGGTTCTTGTTCACGTTCTCACAGAAAAAGGTCACGGATATATTCCGGCATGCAGTCACCCGGCCCGTTTTCATGGAACTGGTCCTTTTGATGTGAAAACAGGGAAGTTTCTGGAAACAAAGGAAAATCTGAATTATACAGATGTTTTTTCAAAAACAATGTGCAGCCTTGGAAAGGAAAACAGGCGGGTTGCGGCGATTACGGCGGCAATGCCGGAGGGAACCGGGTTAAAGGCATTTGCAAGAAGCTTTCCGGAGCGTTTTTTTGACGTGGGGATTGCGGAAGAACACGCAGTGACTTTTGCGGCAGGATTGGCTCTTGGAGGACTGATTCCCGTTGTTGCTATTTATTCCTCCTTTCTTCAAAGAGCTGTAGATCAGATTCTTCATGATGTATGCATGCAGAAGCTTCATGTAGTATTTGCAATTGACAGGGCAGGTCTTGTAGGGGCAGATGGAGAGACACATCAGGGGTGCTTTGATTTTTCCTATTTGAGCATGATCCCCAATCTTACCGTTATGGCTCCGAAAAACGACTGGGAGCTTCAGGAAATGCTGCGCACAGCAGTATTGGATTGTGATGGCCCGTGCGCCATACGATATCCGAAAGGGGCTGCATATACAGGATTTTCTGAATTTCAGCAGCCTGTGGAAGTTGGAAAAAGCGAAGTTCTCTATGAAGGCAGAGAGGTGGCGATTCTGGCAGTAGGCAGCATGGTTTCTACATGCAAAGAAGTGTATGATATGCTGAAAAGCAGGGGGATTGAACCGACGTTTGTAAATGTCAGATTTGTAAAGCCGCTTGATACAGAGCTTCTTGATACGTTGGCAAAAACGCACAGTCTTTTTGTGACGGTTGAGGAAAATGTGAAAAACGGCGGTTTTGGAGAGCATGTATCTGCTTATATGGAGGCTTGCCAGCCAGATGTAAGAGTGATGAATCTTGCAATTTGGGACCGTTTTGTGGAACAGGGTAAAATTGAAAGCCTTCGGGCGAAAATCGGACTGTCTTCCGTAGAAATTGCAGAAACAATTACGGCTGCTCTGGAAGATAAGAATAAATAAAGAGGAATATCATGAAAAAACGACTTGATATAATGCTGGTGGAGCAGGGACTTGCTCCTTCAAGAGAAAAGGCAAAAGCTTATATTATGTCTGGAGACGTGTATGTTGACGGACAGAAGGAAGATAAGGCAGGTTCCATGTTTGCGGAAACTGCAAAAGTAGAGGTAAGAGGAAATACGCTTCCATACGTGAGCAGAGGCGGCTTAAAACTGGAAAAGGCAATGAAAAATTTTGATGTGAGCCTTTCAGAAAAAGTATGTATGGATGTGGGTGCTTCTACAGGAGGTTTTACAGACTGCATGCTCCAAAACGGGGCTGTGAAGGTCTATTCGATAGATGTAGGATACGGACAGCTTGACTGGAAGCTTCGAAACGATCCCAGAGTAGTTTGTATGGAAAAAACAAATATCCGTTACGTGCTTCCGGAGGATATACAGGAACCGGCTGCATTTTCATCTATTGACGTTTCTTTTATTTCCCTCACTAAGGTGCTTCTTCCTGTGAGAAATCTTTTGACAGAGGACGGAGAAATTGTGTGCCTTATCAAACCGCAGTTTGAGGCAGGAAGAGAAAAGGTAGGAAAAAAAGGAGTGGTTCGCGATCCGGCGGTACACAAAGAAGTAATTGAAAAAGTCAGGGATTATGCTGTTAGTATTTTCCTTGAACCGTGTCACCTTTCTTTTTCGCCAATTAAAGGACCGGAAGGAAATATCGAGTATCTTCTCCATTTAAAGAAACGTCCGGAGGGTACAGAAATTTCAGAGAATCTGGAAACGTTAGTGGATAAGGTTGTGGCAGAGGCACACGGAGAACTGGACTGAAGGAACGTGCTATGAACAAGTTTTATATTATCACAAACAGTGAGAAAGATAAGGAACTTACAGTAACAGGGCAGATTGCAGAATACTTAAGACAAAATGGCTGTATCTGTCATGTGCAGCAGGAACAGAAAAAAATGGGGGATTCTTACCATTATACAAATCCTGAACTGATACCTGAGGATACGGAGTGTATTATTGTTTTGGGAGGAGACGGTACCATGCTTCAGGGGGCAAGAGATGTGGTACATAAAAACATTCCTCTTTTTGGCATTAATCTTGGGACGCTCGGGTTTCTTGCAGAGGTGGACCGGCAGTCTGTTTATCCGGCTCTTCACAAGCTGATGGAAGATGATTATGAGGTAGAAGAGCGAATGATGCTCAAAGGCACTGTGTACAGAGGAGAGGAAATACTGGGAGAAGACATAGCTCTAAATGATATTGTAATAGGAAGAGAAGGGCATCTTCGCGTAGTCAGTTTTAAAAACTACGTAAATGGAGAATACTTAAATTCTTACAATGCAGACGGAATTATTATTTCCACTCCTACAGGTTCTACAGGATACAGCCTTTCCGCAGGAGGACCTGTTGTATCGCCAGGTGCGTCTATGATGATTATGACGCCAATTGCTCCTCATACAATGAATACGAGAAGCATTATTTTTCCGGCGGAAGATGTGATTACTGTTGAGATTGGAAGGGGACGCCATCAGGACAGCGAAAAAGGAGTGGCTTCTTTTGACGGAGATGCAGTTGTTCCTATGGTAACAGGAGATAAAATTGTGATACAGAAAGCTTCTGTGAAAACAAAAATCCTGAAGCTGAATCACTTGAGTTTTGTAGAAGTGCTTAGGCAAAAAATGCAGAACAGCTAGGAGGTAAAAGTGAAAGTAGCAAGACACGAAAAAATTATAGAGCTGATTCAGAAATATGATATAGATACCCAGGAAGAGCTTGCGTCAAGACTGAATGAGGCCGGATTTAAGGTGACGCAGGCAACGGTTTCCAGGGATATAAGAGCCCTGAAAATGACAAAGGTGGCAGGAAAAGACGGAAAAGTCCGTTATGCTGTCCTTCAGGACAATTCTCAGGAGCTGGGGGATAAGTACACACGCGTCCTGCAGGACGCGCTTCTTTCAATAGACGTAGGTCAGAACATTATTGTTGTGAAAACGGTTCCGGGAATGGCGATGGGAGTGGCAACTGCATTGGATGCCCTGAAATGGGAAGAAATTTTGGGGTGTATTGCCGGCGATGATGCCATTATGTGTGTGGCAAAAACATCAGAGCAGGCAGAAACTGTGGCAGAAAAAATCCGCAGCATAGTAGACGGACAGAATTAATAGACGGAGGAAAGAATGTTAGTTCATCTTCATGTGAAAAATCTTGCACTGATAGAGGAAGCAGAGGTAGAATTTGGACCCGGACTGAATATTTTAACAGGAGAGACAGGAGCAGGAAAGTCTATTCTTCTTGGTTCTATGCAGCTGATCCTGGGAGGAAAAACTTCCCGGAATATGATCCGGGAAAATGCAGATTATGCTCTTGTGGAGCTTTTGTTTCAGTTGGAGAATCCCAGAGTTTTGAAAAAGCTGGAGGCTCTTGATCTTTATCCTGAGGAAGGACAGATTCTTCTATCCAGAAAAATTATGGACGGGAGAAGTATCAGCAAAATAAATGGGGAAACATGCACTGTAGGACAGATGAAGGCAGCAGCGGCCTGCCTTCTTGATATTCATGGACAGCATGAACATCAGTCCCTTTTATATCGGGACAAGCAGCTTGAAATTTTGGATTCCTATGGAAGAGCCCAGATTTTTCCACAGAAAACTCTTGTGGAGGAAGCGTACAGGCAGTACAGGAAAAGTCTGGAAGAGTTAAATTCTCTTGATATAGACGAAGAACAGAGGAACAGGGAGATGGCGTTTCTTGAGTTTGAGGTCACAGAGATTGAAAATGCGGCGCTGACGGCCGGGGAAGATGAAGAGTTGGAACACCAGTATAAAAAGCTTTCCAATGCGAGAAAAATTATGGAGGTTCTCCAGACAGTCCATACGATAACCGGATATGAAAACGGTGCAGGAGATATGACGGGGACAGCTCTTCGGGAAATGGCAAAAGTAACCCAGTATGATGAAGAACTGGAATCTCTTTCCCAGACTTTAAATGAAGCAGACAGTCTTTTAAATGATTTTCACAGAGAGCTTTCTTCTTATCTGGACGACCTTGTATTTGATGAAGAAACATTTTATCAGGTAGAGCGGCGTCTTGATCTGATTAATAATTTGAAGGCGAAGTATGGACAGGAAATTTCCGGGATTTTATCATACAGAGATAAGCAGATTGAAAAATTGGAAAAATTAAGAAAATACGAAGAATATTTCCAGGCTGCAAAAGAAAAAGTGCAGAAAGCAGAAGAAAAGCTGGAAGAAGCTTCGTATGAACTGTCAAAAATCAGGCAAGAATATAAGGAACAGCTTGAGAAAAAAGTAGTACAAGGATTAAAAGATTTAAACTTTCTTGATGTGGATTTTGCAATCCGGTTTGACAGAAGAAAAAATTATACGCCGAACGGTTTTGATGATGTGGAATATGAAATTTCCACAAATCCGGGAGAAATGAGAAAGCCTCTCGGACAGATTGTATCAGGCGGTGAGCTTTCCAGGATTATGCTTGCCTTAAAGGCAATTCTTGCAGACAGAGATGAGATTGAAACTCTTATTTTTGACGAGATTGATACCGGGATCAGCGGACGAACCGCTCAGAAGGTTTCTGAAAAAATGGCGGTGATTGGAAAGCATCATCAGGTTCTCTGCATTACGCACCTTCCGCAGATTGCCGCAATGGCAGATACCCATTTTGAAATTGAAAAGCATGTAAAGGGAAGCGAGACAACAACGCAGATACATCCTCTTAATGAGGAAGATTCCGTGAGAGAACTTGCAAGACTTCTGGGAGGCGCTGAGATTACAGCTGCTGTTCTGGAAAATGCAAAAGAAATGAAAGAATTGGCACAGGTACATAAAAATACAAGACTGAAATAAAAGATTTGACCGCATAATAAGAGAGGAGACTTGAAAAAGCCTTCTCTCTTTTTTGACGGAAGGAAAATATGCGGTAAAGGAAGTGAAGTGATGAACAGGAAGAAGAAATACAGGCGTTTTGTACTGTGGTGTCTGGCGCTTGACCTTCTGGTTATGGGATACATGGGGTATTCTTGCCTGGACAGAAAAATACCGGACGAAATTTACGTTTCGGAAAAAGGCGGACAGAATGTGGAAGAACTTCTGAAAAGACCGTTTCTCACTTTTGACGAGGCAGTTCCGGTATCCGGAAACGGCAGTTATCTGCTGCCGTGCAGACTTTTGGGTGTGATTCCCTTTAAACAGATTAAGGTGACCCCGGAAGTACAGAGAAGTATTTTTGTAAGTGGAAGTACAGTGGGAATGTATATGGAAACAGATGGAGTTCTCATCATCGACACAGGGGAAATTCTTTCAGAAGGCGGAGAAACAAAGGAACCGGCAAAAAATATTGTAAAACCGGGAGATTATATTGTAGCTTTGAATGATGAAAAAATTTCCAGGAAAAAAGATCTGATAGACGATTTAAAAAAACTTGAGGGAGAAGAAGTAATTCTTGATGTTGTGCGGAATGGGGAAACGGTTCCTGTTTCCATTACGCCTGCAAAAGACAAACAGGGAGAGTATAAGCTTGGAATATGGGTAAGAGACAATACTCAGGGAATCGGAACACTTACCTTTGTAGATGAAAAGGGAAATTACGGAGCGCTGGGACATGGCATCAGTGATGTGGATACAGGCGAGCTTTTAGAGATACAGAATGGCGCGCTTTATCAGGCTCAGATTCTTGGAATCCAGAAAGGAGCAAAAGGAAGTCCGGGTGAACTTTCCGGATTGATTCGCTATGAACAGGGAAAAATTATCGGCTCTATTGAAACAAATAGCAAAAACGGCATTTACGGCCATTTTACAGGAGACAGGAAAAGCCCGATTTCTCTTAAAAAAATGCCGGTTGGATACAAGCAGGAAGTCACAGAAGGAGAAGCGTCTATCCTTTGTTGTGTGGAGGATGAGGTAAAAGAATATCAGGCAGAAATTACAAAAATAGATATGAATCACAGTGATACAAACAAAAGCTTTGTCATACGCGTTACCGACCCGAAGCTTCTCTCGATAACAGGGGGAATTGTACAGGGTATGAGCGGCAGCCCGGTCCTCCAGAATGGAAAAATCATTGGAGCAGTAACCCACGTTTTTGTTCAGGATTCCACAAGTGGGTATGGAATCTTTATTGAAAATATGATGGAGCATTGAGCAATGCAGTGATATATCAAAGGGACATTCCTGTAAGCTTGCTTACAAGGAGTGTCTTTTTGATATATCGATATATGGCGAAAGCCATACATGAGCAAGAAGCGGAGCGAATTGCGAATGCTGCATTGCGTAGCCGGAAAGGGCGTTGCAAGCTTGCTTGTAAAAGCCCTTTAATTGCGAGTGGACGATTTGGCGAAAGCCAAACACCGAGGAAAACGGAGTTTTTCGAGGTGGCTTGGATATAAAATCATTCCTGTTTTGGGTGTTGCATCTATTGATATAATGTGCTAGGATAACCACACAATGAGTGTATAAGAGGGGAGACAAAGATGGATAAGAAAGAAAATATTGAAAAACAGATTCGTACATTGAAAGAGGTACGTGACATTTTAGACGTGAACAGAACAGAATTTTCACGGTATATGGGTATTCCTTTAAGGACCTTGGAAGAGTGGGAAGCCGGCAGAAGGAAGATGCCGGATTACGTGCTCAGACTGATTGCGTATTATGTGAAAACACAGAAATGGTTGAAAGAGAACGGAATAAAATTGGAGGGAGAATATGAACAAGAATGAAATTGTAATTTTTGAGACAGAAGACAAAGCGATTACTTTGCCGGTAGCAGTTGGGAATGAGACAGTTTGGTTAAGTGCAAATCAAATGGCTCTTCTGTTTGGAAGAGATGAAAAGACGATTAGAAAACACATTAATAATGTTTTTTCGGAAAATGAAGTGGATAGAAATAACAACACGCAAAAAATGCGTGTTGATGGAGTAAAACAGCTAGTTCCTTTTTATACATTAGACGTTATCATCTCCGTGGGCTATCGAGTAAAATCAAAACGCGGAGTAGAATTTCGCCGTTGGGCAAATTCTGTATTAAAGAATTACATATTAAAGGGATATGCAGTAAACGATAACCGTATCAAGCAGTTGGGAGAGGTGATACGGATTATGAAAAGAACAGAGGAGGAGTTAGACAGCAAACAAGTCCTTTCGGTCATAGAGAAATACAGCAATGCTTTGGATTTGCTGGATTCTTATGATCATCAGAATATGACACGTCCCACAGGAAATCGTGCAACGTATGTTCTTTCTTACGAAGAGTGTATGAAAGTGATTCAGAGTATGAAATTTGGTGATGAATCCGATTTGTTCGGAAAGGAAAAAGATGATTCTTTTAAAGGAAGTATCGGCAATATTTATCAATCTTTTGGTGGGATAGAGATTTATGAATCACTGGAAGAAAAAGCGGCAAATCTTTTGTATTTCGTAACAAAGAACCACAGCTTTTTTGATGGGAACAAGCGAATAGCCGCAACTATGTTTCTTTATTTTCTTGATAAAAATGCTGCATTGTTTGTAGATGGCAAAAAGAAAATAGAAGATTCTACATTAGTTGCATTGACAATTATGATCGCTGAATCAAGACCGGAGGAAAAAGAGATGATGATCAGTGTAGTTATGAATTGTATGGCATAAAATAGTGTTTGGGGACTTTCCCTATCTGTGAAATTTGGAGTGATTATGCTATAATGAAACAGAAAACCGAAAGTTTGAGAGGTGAACAGATGAGTATACTAAAAAATGAAATTCCAATATTAGAGTTTGATACAGAAAAAAATGCAGTTATAAATCCCACACATGAAAACTTAGATATAAAGCTTCCATCAAAATGTGTTTTTGCTTTTTTGGAGGGTTATATTGAAGAATATGCTGCCCAAAATAATCTAAAACAGGTAGCCCATTTCATTAGCGCAACAAAGGAATATCCTGTTTACAGAATGGAGTATAAAGGGAAAGAGATTGTACTTTGCCAGGCTCCTGTAGGCGCTGCTGCAGCAACGCAAATTCTGGATTGGCTAATTGGATATGGGGTGCGAGAAATTATTTCAGCAGGATCTTGTGGTTGTCTCGAAGAATTTTCAGAAGGAACATTTCTCGTCCCGTACAAAGCTTTGCGAGATGAGGGAACATCTTATCATTATGCGCCTCCTTCACGCTTTATGGAAGTTGATGAAAGGGCAAGAAATGTTATTAAGGAAACAATTCTGGAACATGGTATGAAATATCAAGAAGTTATCACATGGTCAACAGATGGATTTTACCGTGAAACTAAAAATAAAATAACCTACCGTAAAAGCGAAGGATGTTCTGTTGTAGAAATGGAATGTTCGGCACTTGCAGCTTGTGCAGCTTTTCGTAATGTGAACTGGGGAATGATACTTTATACCGCAGATAGTCTTGCAAATGTTGATAAATATGATCAACGAAATTTAGGTGGAAATGCTTATGAATATGCGCTTATACTTTGCCTTGATGCGGTAGTGAAGATGTAATAATAAAAAATACGTATAAAAGATTGAAAAAGTCATAATGGAGGGTCTGGTTGTGAGGTTTCTGAAGAATCATTTTTCCATGTATGCACATTTACCAAAAGAAATCTATGTATTGGCTTTTGGTAAGATTATGACAAGCATGGGAGCTTTAATATGGCCGATGCTTACGTTGATAATGAGTGAAAAACTTAATCTGAATGGACAGACCATCGGTATGTATATGATGATGTTCTCCATGTTTATGGGACCTTTTTACTTATTGGGCGGTAAGTTGGCTGATAAATACAATAAGAAACATATTATTGTCACATTTGACTTAATTGGAAACAGCCTGTATTTTGTTTGTGCGGCATTACCAATATCCATGACAACACTGTATTTACTGGCAATTGCTTCTGTATTTCAGTCAATGGAGCAGCCGGCGTATGATGCTCTTATTGCAGATCTGACAACTTATAAGGATCGGGAAAGAGCCTATTCTCTTAATTATCTTGCGATGAATTTAGGACTGGTAATGGCGCCGATGCTTGGCGGTATGCTGTTTAACAATTATCTTAATCTGTCGTTTTTTATAAATGGTCTTGCAGATATATCCAGTACATTACTTCTGCTGTTTTTTATTAAGAATGTAAAAAATACTATCAGTGATAGTAAAACCGTGAACGAATACGAGAAAGGCGAAGCAGGCTCCATATTTAAAGTTTTTTCTAAACGAAAGTTATTCTTTTTGTTATTTATTATTTCGGGCATTGCTGCAATGATTTACAATCAATTTAATTTTTTGATGCCATTACATATGGAGGAAGCCTTTCGAGGATCAGGAGCTTTTAAATTCGGAATTTTAGCGAGCATCAATGCGGTCGTTGTAGTAATCGGTACTCCGATGGTAACGAAAAAGTTTTCCGGAGTAACCGATGTCAGGATTATGTATTTTGGACAGTTGCTGGAGTCCGTAGGACTTGCTTTCTTTATATTTGTAAATCGTTATTTTGTAATTGCGGTTGTGGGTATTATCATATTTACGACAGGTGAAATATTCGGTTCCATATCGAAAACACCTTATCTTACGAAACGAATACCGGAAACACATCGTGGAAGAGTATTAAGCATTACAAACAGCTGTGCCGGATTGATTGGAATATTAAGTAATTATGTAATTGGAATTCTGATTGATTATTATACATTTCATACGGTATGGATTATAATTGCGGCAATCGGCGTGGTTGTCATGATTCTATATAGTATTTATTTAATATTGGATAAGAAGGCATATCCTGGTCTTTATTTGGAATGATGGCATATTATAGGAGAACTTGGCGCTTATTTTATACCCCTTATTTTATATGACGATATGATAAAGATAAAATATTTTATGTTTATCATTAAAAAATAATTGACAAAAATGAAAAGAGTTTTCGCTTATGAAGGAAAAAACTTTGAAAAAATCTGCTCACTTTATCTCCATACTTCTTAACATTGGTTGCTTTATTTTCGGTATATTAAGTGCATTGCTGTTTATCGGAATTACAGTTATTGTTGGTGTACAACTTTTTTCACCTGAGATGATGCGTGATGCGTGGGAAACGGCTGTTAAGGCGGGGCAAACGCTTAGCGTTGGACAATGTGTGTTTTTCTTTCTCTGTTGTTTTGGAGAGTTTGTTTGTATTTTTTTCGCTTTATATAATGCCAGAAGAATATTTAGCTGTATTGGCAAAGGAAATTCTCCTTTCACAGATAAAATAGCAGTTCAGATACGAAAAATAGCATTATATGTAGTGCTTTTTGCAGTGTTCTCTGTGCTTTCTGTCTTTAAGCTGTTATCACTGCCGTCATTCATTATGTGTGTGTTGTTTGCATTGATTTTGTTTTGTATCTCTCTTATTTTTGATTACGGGTGTCAGTTACAAAAAGAAGTAGATGAAACACTATAAAGGAGAACAGAGATGGCGATTATTTTAAGACTTGACAGAATGATGGCGGATAGAAAAATAAGTCTGAATGAACTATCTGAAAAGGTTGGGATTGCTAACGTAAATTTATCAAAAATCAAAACAGGAAAAGTAAGCGCTATCCGCTTCTCTACACTGAATGCCATTTGTAAAGCACTGGATTGCCAGCCTGGAGATATACTGGAATATCAGGAAGATGTGGAAGAATAATACTTTATAAACAGTAAAATCGGAAATGGGGAGTCATACAAAACAAAAGAAGTGTAATATTGTGAAGGTAGAAGGTCATGATTGGAAATATTGTCACAGTAACAGTTGACAGACCACTTGGAAGTTATCATCCGGAGCATAAGGATATATATTATCCGATTAATTATGGTTATATTGAGGGGATTCTTGCAGCAGACGGTGAACCTCAAGATGCTTATATATTAGGCGTCAATGAGGTAGTTAAAAAATTTACAGGCAAAATCGTTGCCATTATTCACAGATTGAACGATATAGAGGATAAATGGGTAGTCTGCCCTGAAAATATGACATTTACCAGAGAAGAGATTATGGAAAAAGTGCAATTTCAGGAACAATACTTCCGTTCTGAACTGATAATGTAAGTAAATAGGAATTGACCGAGCTGAAAGTGAGGGATGCTTCTTGTCTGAAGGGAAAGAAGATGGATAGTGAAAGAACGATAAAAATTGGAAGTTGGAGGTATTATAATTCTTTGATTATTTGGGTGTGCTATGAATCAACCATAAAAACTGAATATTCTGTTGATCCACATCGACACACGAAGCAGCAAATCCGAAAAAGATTTGTTGCTTTTTTGCGATTATTTTTGGCAAAGTGGGAAAGCGGAGATTTCTAAAGTAAAGGAAGTCACTGTGAATGCATATAAGGTTATGAATGTTATCTGGAGATATGCCAGCTTTTGCAGAGATTTCATCTATTCTGCTGCGGGAGTTTCTAGAGAAAATAGTTGCGCATGATTGCAGCTGTGTTAAGGACAAAATCGGCAGGTAATCGAACATTTGTATTTTTTTCGCTTTCCATCTATGTACTTTTGCAAAGTGTTTTGTTATAATGTGATAGGAATAAAGTTGATTTGTTTGTATTACGGTAATCTGTTTTCGAATAATAAACGAAAAGAGGAAAATTTATGGACCACTTTGAATTAGTATCAGAATATAGCCCTACCGGTGATCAGCCTCAGGCAATTGAGCAGCTTGTGAAAGGGTTTCGGGAAGGCAATCAATTTGAAACTTTGCTTGGCGTCACCGGTTCAGGTAAGACCTTTACAATGGCAAATGTGATTCAGGCTTTAAATAAACCAACCCTTGTGCTTGCGCATAATAAAACCCTCGCAGCACAGCTCTACGGCGAATTCAAAGAATTTTTCCCCAATAATGCTGTGGAATACTTTGTATCCTACTATGATTACTATCAGCCGGAAGCATACGTGCCATCAACAGATACGTATATTGCAAAGGACGCCTCCACAAACGATGAAATTGATAAGCTTCGTCTTTCTGCTACGGCTGCCCTTTCAGAAAGACGGGATGTGATTATTGTATCTTCTGTATCCTGTATTTACGGACTTGGTTCGCCCAAGGACTTCCAGGATATGATGATTTCCTTAAGACCCGGCATGATGAAGGACAGGGATGAGGTAATCCGACAGCTTGTGGATATTCAGTATACAAGAAATGAGATGGACTTTCACAGAGGAACGTTTCGTGTACGGGGAGACGTACTGGAAATTTTTCCGGCAAACTATACAGACTGTGCAGTACGGGTAGAATTTTTCGGAGATGAAATTGAGCGTATCACAGACATTGATGTGCTGACTGGAGAAATTAAATGTGAGGACAAGCATGTGGGAATCTTCCCGGCTTCCCATTACGTTGTTCCTATGGAACAGATTTTAAAGGCTTCCGGGGAAATTGAGGAGGAGCTTCGCGGACAGGTGGAATATTTTAAAAGCGAAGACAAGCTTTTAGAAGCGCAGAGAATTGCGGAACGCACGAATTTTGATATAGAGATGATGAAGGAAACCGGTTTTTGTTCTGGAATCGAAAATTATTCCAGATATTTGTCCGGACTTGAGCCGGGACAGCCTCCGTATACTTTGATGGACTATTTTGGAGACGATTTTCTTCTTATTATAGATGAGTCTCATAAGACAGTTCCCCAGGTTGGAGGGATGTTTGCAGGAGACCAGAGCCGAAAGCAGACGCTTGTAGATTACGGCTTTCGTCTGCCGTCTGCAAAAGATAACCGTCCGCTTAATTTCGGGGAATTTGAGTCAAAGCTTGACCAGGTGCTTTTTGTGTCTGCAACGCCAGGTGATTATGAAATGGATCATGAACTTCTGCGTGCAGAGCAGATTATACGCCCGACAGGACTTCTTGACCCCAAAGTGGAGGTTCGCCCTGTAGAAGGGCAGATTGACGACCTTGTTGGGGAAGTAAATAAAGAAATTGAGAAAAAGAATAAGGTTTTAATCACGACCCTTACGAAACGTATGGCAGAGGATCTTACCGATTACATGAAAGAGATTGGAATTCGTGTTAGGTATCTTCATTCAGATGTGGATACGCTGGAGAGAGCGGAAATTATCAGAGATATGCGCCTTGACGTGTTTGATGTTCTTGTTGGAATTAACCTTTTAAGAGAAGGGCTTGATATTCCGGAGATTACGCTGGTTGCTATCCTCGATGCGGATAAGGAAGGATTTCTCCGTTCGGAGACGTCCCTTATCCAGACGATTGGACGAGCTGCAAGAAACAGTGAAGGTCATGTTATCATGTATGCGGATAATATGACAGATTCCATGAGAAAAGCAATCAGCGAGACAGAGAGAAGAAGGGCAATTCAGGAAGAATATAATAAAGCGCACGGAATTACACCAACGACCATTAAAAAGGCAGTGCGTGATTTAATTGCTGTTTCTAAAGCCGTTGCGAAGACAGAGGATAAGCTTAAAAAAGATCCGGAATCTATGAATCGCAAGGAGCTTACAAAGCTGATTGCTCAGGTGGAGAAGCAAATGCGTGCAGCAGCCGCAGATTTGAATTTCGAGCAGGCAGCAGAGCTGCGTGATAAGATGATTGAGTTAAAGAAAAACCTGGAAGAACTGCAGGCAGATTAAAAAGCTGCGTTGAGCATATTTCAGATAATTTATAACAAAGAGGTGACAAAATGGCTTCGGAGATTCAGAAACTAGTATCTGAAAATGGAAATGAAATGTACATTATGAGGGAAGATTTGCTTTCTTTTTCTATGGGTGGAAATAAGGTGCGTATTGCAGAAGCTTTTTTCCGGGATATGCAGGAGAAAAAATGCGATGCCATGTTGATTTACGGAGAAAAGCATTCCAATCTCTGTCGTGTTCTTTCCAATCTTTGCTGTAGCAAAGGGATTCTCTGTGTGATGATTTGTTCACATGGAGACAATGAAGAAGAAAAGGTTACAAATAATACACGATTTATAGAGTGGAGCGGGACAGAAATCGTGCACTGTAAGAAAAATGAAATTGCAGAGACAGTGGAAGCACAGATGAGCCGTTTGAAAAATATGGGAAAGAATCCTTATTATATTTACGGGGATAAAACTGGCAGGGGAAATGAAGGAACTGCAGCATCGGCATATGCAGAAGCGTATGAAGAAATCCGGGAATTTGAGCAAAAAACAGGTTGGGAGTTTGACTATATTTTTCTTCCATCGGGAACTGGGGCAACTCAGAGTGGGCTTCTTTGCGGACATTTTCAGGCAGAGGATAAAAAGAAAATTATGGGAATCATGATTTCCTCCAGAGAAAAAGAGAGAATGTTTTCTATCATTCAGGATGGGATTGAAGATTACCATAAAAAAGCAGAGAAGATATTACAATCAGGATACGAAAAAGAGATTTTTCTTTTGGATGAATATCGTCTTGGCGGGTATGGCCTGTATGATGAAAGAGTAAAAGAATGTATCAAAAGACAGTACAGAATGAATGGAATCCCCTTTGACCCTATATATACAGGAAAGGCGTTCTGGGGAATGGAGGAGTACATAAAAGAGAAACATATCAAAAACAGCAGGATTCTTTTTCTGCATACAGGAGGGACACCGCTGTTTTATGATTTTTTAGAAAAAGAAGAGGGCAGCAGTCAATGTTAGTTTCGGTTATCATACCATGTTATTATTCAGAAAAAACCATCGCAAAGGTTGTTGAACTTGTTATGGAAGAATTTCACAAAAACGAGGGATATGAGTGTGAATTTGTTCTTGTAAACGATGGCTCGAAAGACAGAACTTTTGAAGAAATCCGACGCCTCGGAGAAAAATATCCAAATGTGTGTGGCGTAAATCTTATGCGAAATTTCGGACAGCACAATGCTTTGATGGCAGGGTTCCAGTACACAAAGGGAGATTATGTTCTGGGAATGGACGACGATATGCAGACGCACCCTTCCCAGATTTTTAAGCTGATACATAAAATGGAGGAAGGGTACGATGTGGTGTATGGCGTTTATCCGGTAAAGAAAAATTCTCCGTTAAAAAATCTCACAAGTAAATTAAACGAGGTAAGTTCAAGAATTATGCTGAATCGTCCAAAAGATATTGTATCAAGTAACTTCTGGATGGTTACAAGAGCTGTTCGTGATGAGGTTATCAAGTATGACAGCTTTAATCCATATGTGGACGGAATTTTTTACCGCATTACTCACAACATAGGAAACGTACCGGTAGAACATCATAAAAGAGAATACGGAACATCAGGATATACATTCCGAAAACTTATAAATCTCTGGCTGGCATACTGGAATTTTTCAGTGATTCCCCTTCGTATTTCTTTTTTTATGGGGATTTTTTCTGCAATGGCAGGAGTGATTATTGCCTTAATTGTGATTATTAATAAAATTCTTCACCCTGCAGTGCCTGTGGGCTGGTCTTCTACATTGTGCGTAATGGTTGTATTCTTTGGGCTGGTGCTCATGGTTCTTGGCATTGTGGGAGAGTATCTTGGAAAAATCATTATGATTTTAAATAATACACCTCAGTATATTGTACGGGAAACCATAAATGCAGCAGACAATAATGGTATGCGCTCTGTAGTGAAGGAGATTGTGGGAAGACAGGCAGAGGAAAAGGATAAGAAAAAATGAAAAAAATTATGATTCTTGGGGCAGGAATTTATCAGGTACCTTTGATTCGAGCTGCAAAGGAAATGGGATTTTTTGTCATTGTGGTAAGTATTAAAGGCGATTATCCCGGTTTTGCTCTTGCAGACAAGATATATTATATTAATACAACAGACAGAGAAGCTGTTTTGAAGGCGGCTGTTTCAGAAAAAATAGACGGTATTTGCACTACAGGAACAGATGTAGCAGTTTCTTCTATCGGATATGTATGCGAACATATGGAACTTTCCGGGATTTCTGAGAAAGCGGCAGACCTTGTGACAGATAAGGCGAAGATGAAAGAGGCATTTCAAAAAGGCAGAGTGTCTTCTGCGCGTTTTAGAAAGGTCTTTTCCTGTGAAGAGGCGAAAAAGGCAGCGGAGGAGCTCGGTTTTCCTGTTATCATAAAATGTGTGGACAGCTCCGGAAGCAGGGGAATTACTCTTGTAAAACAAGCCGAGGAAGTTTCTAAGGCAGCAGAGCAGGCGTTTTCCTGTTCGAGAAAAGAGTACATTCTTGTGGAAGAGTTTCTTTCTGGCATAGAAATTGGAGTGGACGGTGTAGTTCGGGACGGCCAGATTGTTTTTCTTGCTCCTCACGATAAGTTTGTATACAAAAGCGAGAAAATTACAATTCCGGCAGGGCACAGCTTTCCGTATAGTGGAGGAGAAGGGGCGGAAAAGGAAATCCGTTATCAGATGGAACTGGCGGCAAAGTCGCTCGGGCTTAGAAACTGCTTTTTTAATGCAGATGTGTTTGTAAACGCAGAAAAAGTTTCTGTCATTGAAATGGGTGGAAGAACAGGAGCCACCTGCATTCCGGAACTTATTTCCATGTATTATGGATTCGATTTTTATAAAAAAATCCTGGAAAGTGCAATGGGAGAAAAAACGGATTTCCCTGAAAAAGAAAAGAAGAGACCCTGCATGGCAAGACTTCTTATGAGTCCGAGGGATGGCGTGATTACATTTATTGATGAGGAAAAGATGAAAAGTCTGAGAGAAAAAGGTGCGTTAATAACACTTGATTTTCCTGTGGGACATACAGTGGAAAAGATGGAAAATGGTACAAACCGTCTTGGGCATCTTGTGTCAGAGGCCGAAAATATACAGGAATTTGAAACAGTTCTTCAAGAGGCATACAGCGCCATTTTTGTAGACGGAGTTTCGTTGGAGGAATTATGGAAAGAGTAAAAGATTATCTTTTTTTACATTTAAGTGTGATGATGTTTTCTTTTACAAGCGTATTTTCAAAGCTTGCATCAAGAGAATTAAATGCAGGAGGACTGAAAAATCCAATGCTTTATGTATTTGGGTTTCTTATGTTTTTTGTGTGTTTTCTGTATGCGTTTTGCTGGCAGAAGATTATTAAAAAATTTGATTTAAATATTGGATATGCAAACAGAAGTGTATATCTTTTATGGAGTCAGCTTTGGGCAGTTTTGATTTTCGGAGAGCATTTAAGCATAAAGAACGTAATTGGTCTTGTGATTGTAATGGCAGGAGTTGTAGTAGTTTCATTAAGCGCACCAAAAGAAGAAAAAGGAGGGGAGATGCTATGACGCCATATTTACTTCTTATGTTTGCAGCAACTTTTTTTACAGCGATCTCCCAGGTGTTATTAAAACAGAGCGCAGAGAAAAAACATAAAAGCTGGATTTTTGAGTATTTAAACTGGCGTGTCATTACTGCATATGGAATTTCATTTTCTGTTCTTCTTTTAAATACATATGCCTACACAAAGGTGGATATGAAGTATGGGGCAGTGATTGATACATTCAGTTACGTGTTTGTGATGGTATTGTCATATCTTATATTAAAAGAAAAATTTACAAAAGGTCAGTTGATTGGAAATCTTATCATTATCACAGGAGTGATGGTATACACCCTGTAAAAAAGAAGCAGAGTATCGCATATGTAGCGGCACTCTGCTTTTTTTAAACGTATAATATATGTGCTCGACTGAAGTTTATAGCATTGGGAAACGGTCCGGAAGGCGGATGCCGCCGCGTTTGCAGATTGCTTCTGCATGTTCTCTTCCCTCTCGGAGAATTGCTTCCTCATCAATGGAGAGGAGCACTCGGTTTTTCATAAGCCACCGTCCGTTACACATGGTACACTCGATATTTGTGCTGTGCATGGAGGTTACAAGATTTGCGATTGGGTCGTGAACAGGGAGCATATCCGGGCTGTTATTTGGATTGATAATAATAAGGTCTGCCTTTTTACCTGTTTCCAGGCTTCCGTAAAGTGCTTCTTCTCCAACGGCTCTTGCTCCGTTAATGGTTGCCATAGCAAGAATTTCTTCTGCTTTTACAACGTCAGGTTCAAGACGCCAGCCTTTGTGAATTAAAGAGGTTACCCACATTTCATCTACCATGTTCATTCTGTTGTTTGTAGGAGTTCCATCTGTTCCAAGAGCTACGCAGACACCCTCACGAAGCATACGGGGGATTTTGGCAAAACCGAGAACACGCATGGCAGATGCCGGATTGTGAGAAACCTTCACATCGTGTTCGCGGAACATCTCCACTTCTTCATTAGAAAGCCATACTGCATGGGCAGCTATAATATTTTTATCAAGGAAGCCGAGATTATTTAAATGTGTGACGGTTGTTGCACCTCTTGTTTCTTTTGCGTAATCGACCTCTGCTTTTGCCTCTGCAATGTGCATATGTACACCTACGCCGTATTTATCGGCAAGTTCCTTTGTGCGAAGAAGGAGTTCGTCGGTTGCATTGAAGATAGTACGGATACCGAACCATACTTTTACCCGACCGTCCGCTGTGTTGTGGAATTTTTTCAAGTCTTCTTCCTGAATAGCCAGCTCTTCATCCGTTGTGTGCTGCCAGGATTTCGGGAGGCCTTCTCCACAGTTCATAACAGATTTTGCAAGTTTTCCACGAATTCCTGCCTGCGAAATAGCTTTGGCCATACCGGATACGAACTGACCGCCTGGTTCTGCAATAGAAGTACATCCTGCTTTTATCTGCTCCGCGCAGAAAAGAAGGGTGGAGATATAGGAATCTTCTTCTGTCATATTGCTCTCATATGGCCAGATACGGTCATGAAGCCAGGTGAGAAGGGGGACATCATCGGCAAGTCCTCTTGCAAGCTGCTGGGAGGTATGCGTGTGGGTATTAACAAAAGAAGGCATAATGGTTTTTCCTTCACAGTCCATAATCTCATCACAGTCATCCGGGAGAGGGAAGTGACCAATGTTAATGATTTTATCATTCTCAATAAGAACATGCCCTTTTTTATATACTTCCCGTTTGTCATTCATGGTAATTACCATTGCGTTTTTTAAAAGTATTTTCATAAACTCATCTCCTGTAATTTTCTGAAAGTTACTTTCAGTATATCGAAAAAACTATAATTTGTCACTTGTGAAAAATGTACAAATCCGTTATACTGAAAAGAAAGAAAAAACGTTAGAAAAAGGAGATGACAATGAAGAAAATACTGATAATTGACTCCTGCGTGCGCAGAGAAGAATCCCGCACAAAACAAATGTTGGACAAGGCAGTAGAAACTCTGAAAAATCAGCATAAAGACTGGAGTTTTGAGACGCTGACTCTTATGGATATGGATCTGAAATACTGGAATACGGAAAGCCTGAAAGTTCGTGATGGTCTTCTGCTGAGCGGGCAGTATGATGCGCCGCAATTTGCGCTTGGAAATCAGTTCCGAGAGGCAGATGGAATCGTAATTGCAGCTCCTTTCTGGGATTTAAGTGTTCCTGCTATGTTAAAGGTTTATATTGAAAATATTTCAGCAGATGGAATTACTTTTTCCACATCAGCAGATGGATTGAAAGGAATTTGTAAATTTCAGTGGCTCTTGTTTCTTACAACAAGGGGAGGAATCTGGGAAGGTTCAGATATGGAAATGGGAAGTCCTTATATGGAGGCGCTTTCCCGTTTTTTTGGAAGCGGAAGGTATTGCTGTGTGTCTGCGGATGGCACAGATATTGTCGGACTTGACCTTGAGACAATCATGGGAAAAGCACTGGAAGAGGTGGAAAAAGTATGCCTTTCTCTGAAAATAGAAGAAACAGAGAAATAGGAAACACACGAAAATGTAACATGCAGCAAAGAGTGATATAAGCACTATAAAACAAGAAAGAGAGGATTTTAGTATGGTTTATTCAAATGACGGAAGATTGTATCATATCCATGTAGCTCCGGGAGAAGTTGGAAAATATGTAATCCTTCCGGGAGATCCGAAGCGCTGTGCAGCCATTGCAAAATATTTTGATGATCCTGTTCTGATTGCAGATAACAGAGAATATGTAACGTATACGGGATACTTAGACGGGGAAAAGGTAAGCGTAACATCCACGGGAATCGGCGGACCTTCTGCTTCCATTGCAATGGAAGAGCTGGTACAGTGCGGTGTTGATACCTTTGTGCGTGTGGGAACATGCGGAGGTATGGATATAAAAGTAAAAGGCGGAGATATTGTTGTTGCGACAGGTGCAGTGCGTATGGAGGGAACGAGTAAGGAGTATGCACCCATTGAATTTCCGGCAGTAGCAAATTTGGACGTGATAAATGCCCTTGTGGGTTCTGCAAAAGATCTTGGAGTTACGTATCACACAGGTGTTGTGGAATGTAAGGATTCCTTCTACGGTCAGCATGAGCCTGAGACGAAACCGGTTGGATATGAGCTTTTAAATAAGTGGGAAGCATGGCTGCGTCTCGGTTGCCTTGCTTCGGAGATGGAATCTGCGGCACTTTTTACAGTGGCAAGTTATTTAAGAGTACGCTGCGGGTCTGCGTTTCTGGCAGTGGGAAATCAGGAGCGGGCCAAAAAAGGGCTTGATAATCCACAGGCACATGATACAGATATGGCAGTCCGTGTGGGAATTGGTGCGCTCCGGCGTCTGATTGCTCAGGACAAAGAAGAAAATAAATAAAAAAATACCAATCGGACATATGAAAAATGCACAATTTTTCCCGTTAAATTCTATGGAAAACGTGGAAAAATAAAATAAGCAGACATATGTCCGATTTTTATTTCGTGAATCTGGTTATATTAAGGATGTTGGAAATTTACAAGTATAAAAAGATTTATAAGCACTAAGAACTTTTTTTCATAAACATTGCATCAATGAAAACGGGCATCATCAGGAAGTGACAAAATGCAGAAAAAAGAAGAAAAAATCAGAAAATATCTGAAAAAATTAAATATGACAGAGGAATTTGCCTGTCTCGATGAAAAAGACATGGCGAGTTTAAGTATCGTAAAATATAAAAAAGGCGAATACCTTTTTCATGCGGGAGATAAGGTTGAGGCAATTTTTTTTCTTGCAGAAGGAAAATGCAAAATATCAAACAGTACAAGCGAAGGTAAGGAAATAGCTATTGACTTTGATATTCCGGGCGGAAGAATGATTGGAGAAATGGAGCTGGCATCAGGGATCGACTTTTTCCACAGTGTGTCTGCAGCAGCAGATTCTGTAGTTTTAAGAATTCCTCTTGAAATTGCGGAAAAGAGATTGATGAATGATCCTGTTTTTTTAAGATATATTTGCCGACAGCTTGCATGGGAGCTGACAGAGAGTGGAAGAGAGAGGGTCAGGGTAAGTCTTCATGATGCAAGAGAAAGGGTGGCAAGGTATCTTTATGGTTGGGCGGTGCGTACAGGAGAAAGAAATTTTACAATTTCCTGCCGTCGGACAGCATTGGAATGTGCCATATCGGAACGACATTTAAATAGAATATTTCATAAAATGGAGGATGAGGGTATCATAGAAAGATATAGGAATAGAATCCGGATTCTGGATATGGAGCTGCTCCAATCCAGAATTACGGAAGTCTGAATCATGATTCCTGTACTGAGGAAGATATTTTATTATCCCAGATAATACCTCCGGCAACAAGAAGAATACCGGCAAGTTTCGGAAGATTAAAATTTTTGAATAGGAAGGCATCAAAGAGAATGCCGGCCGTAAGCTGTCCGATCAGGAGAAGAATTGTAGATTCCATTACCTTCAGACGAGAAAGCGTAACCATAGAAATAAGAAACGCAATAATGCCGAATGCGCCTCCAAGATACATCCACCAGGGAGCTTTGGAAAAAGCGTAAAAGTCAATATTAAGTCTGGAAGAACATAAAAGTAATACAAAAGAAAGTACAGTGGCAACAACATAATTTACAAGAGAGCCATTGTATGTGCCAAGTATTTTAGTACAACGATAGTTAATCATCTTAGATATAACTGTGGCGCATCCGTTTACAAATGCAAGTGTCAGTACAAATGCCATAAGAAAATCTCCTTTCTGTTTGAATGCTCAGGCGATATTTACAAGAATCAATCCTGTAAGAATCATAATGAAGCAGGGAATCCTTTTTTTATTAAATGGAATCCTGGGCACACCGAACCAGCCAAAATGGTCGATGACTGCAGAAATGACAAGCTGTCCTGTTACGGATAAGCAAGTCATAACAGAAACACCAAGAACACCGATACAATAACTGGAACTTGCAACAAGGAAGATTCCAAAAAAACCGGCAGAGTAAAGATACCAGGGCATTCCTGTAATTTTAAGTTTTTCATGAACGAAAAATTTAATATAAAGAATTAGAAGGATTCCGCCGATTGCGTGAACCATAAGACTCATGCCAAACATTCCCAGATGTTCTGTGAGCATACCATTCAGGCTTGCCATAGCAGACTGACAGGCGCCGGCAATGAGAGTAAAAAAAGCATACATACAAGTACCTCCTAATAGAATTGTTAGTTTCTATATTGACATATATGGAAAAAAAAGGCAAGAGTTCATATGGATAAATAATATATTTTATAAAATCTGAAAAATGTGTGGAAATTTCCGAGATTCTATTGTAAAATAGAACTATTAAAAAAGAATTGTGTATAAGAACAAAAGAAAACCAGAAAAAACTAAGACAAATACGGAGGAAATCAATGAAAGCTTGGGAAATGGCACAGGATGTTTATAATAATGCACAGCCTGTCATTCGAAGTGAAGAAGAACAAACATGGACAGACAACGTAGATGTGTCCGCTTTTTATGATGACAATCTGTCTCTTGACTGGGGAAGCAATGTACCAGGTTCCGGTGCACCGGAGAAAATTATGGTGGCTGCTGTACAGGCACTGGAAAACAGAGGGTATCGTGTAAGTGAGAAAGGTTACAGACTGCTTAAAGAGGGACTGCAGGCAAATGAGAAAAAAGATTTTGTAAAGCTGCATCAGATTTCAGCTCTTATGCGGAGAGAACTCGCAGAAGCAGAGAAAGATGAAACTTCTTCTTACTGGGACTATACAGTGTACCATTCTTTTGAGCAGTACAGAGAAAAAGTACAATTTCCGGAAGCTGTACCTGTAAATGTAGAATCAGAAGAATTTAAAGAGCAGATTCGCGCATCATGGACAGCACAGCTGGTTGGTGGGGCAATGGGAACTATGGTGGAAGGTTACACGTTCCAAAATCTGAAAAAAGCGTTTGGGGATGTAACAGGATACCTGAGAGAACCAAATACGTATAATGATGATATTACATTTGAGCTTGCGTTTTTAGATGCTTTTTCAGAAAAAGGATATGAAGTAACATCAGAAGATATTGCTCTTTCCTGGGTTGGATTGATTCCATGTGGCTGGTCTGCAGAAGAGCTTGCAATCCGTAATATAAAAAACGGAATTTTCCCTCCGGAAAGCGGAACTTACAGAAATCCATTTAATGAGTGGATTGGTGCACAGATGCGTGCCGGTATCTGTGGTATGGTAGCGCCTGGAGATCCTTGCCTGGCGGCAGAGCTTGCATGGAAGGACGGAGAAGTTTCTCATGCGGCTAACGGAATTCTGGGAGAAGTATTCAATGCTGTTATGACTTCTATGGCTTTTGTGGAATCCGATATAAAAACGATTGTAAAAAATGCGATTTCTATGATACCAGAGGACAGTGAGTATTATTCTGTTGTTTCCTTTGCATGGAAATGCTGTGAAGAGCAGAAAACTTGGGAGGAAGCACTTCTTCTTTGCCAGGAAAAATATAAACGTTATAACTGGATTCATGCTTATCCAAATGCGTGCTGTGAAATTATTGCTCTTTATTATGGAGAGGGTGATTTCCAGAAGACACTTCATATTATAACTATGTGTGGAATTGATGTGGACTGTAATGCGGGCATGATCATGCCTGTTCTTGCGATTCAAAAGGGAATGCGTATCATTCCAAAAGAACTGATTCATCCGGCGTTTGAGCGCCTTGATACTTATATGAGAGGCCGCTTTAAATCTATGAGCATGGATGAACTGATCAATGATACTTTATGGAGTATAAAAAAAGCTTACAAATAAAGGAGGAAAAAAAATGAAAAAAAGAGTATTAAGCACAGTAGTAGCTGCCGCAATGGTGGTATCAGCAGGAGCAGTGACAGTACCGGTTTATGCTGAGGACGAGCCGTATAAGGCTGCCCTTCTGATCAATGGTACACTTGGAGACAAGTCTTTCTTCGATTCTGCAAATGAAGGTCTTACAAAGCTTCAGGAAGAACTGGGAGAAGACAAATTTACATTCAAAGTAGAGCAGATGGGTGCAACATCAGCCGATGAGGCAAAATGGGAACCTACTCTTTACGATTATTGTGATGATGGTTCTTATGATGTTATTATCGTAGGTACATTCCAGTTGTTAGAGGCTCTTACAAATGCTTCTGCTGATTATCCGGATCAGAAATTTATTTACTTTGATGAGGCATTTAACTTTGAAGAGGGCGGCGAGAATGTTTATAATGTTATGTACAAACAGAACGAAGTTTCTTATCTTGTAGGTGCTGCAGCAGCCATGATGACAACAGATGAGACACTTGATAAAGTGGATCCGTCCAACAAGGTAATCGGATTCTTAGGCGGTATGGAAAACTCTGTTATTAAAGACTTCCTGGTAGGATACATTCAGGGAGCAAAAGATGTAGACGAAGAAATTCAGGTTGCACTTGCATATGTAGGTAACTTCTATGACTCTGCAGCAGGTAAAGATATGGCACTGACACAGTATCAGAATGGAGCTGACGTTGGATTTAACGTAGCAGGAAGCGCTGGACTTGGACAGATTGAAGCAGCAGTAGATTCTGACAGATACGCATTTGGGGTAGACTCTGACCAGGCAGCTCTTCTTCCGGATTACGCAGCTAACATTCCTACCTCTGCCATTAAAAATGTAGGTAATTCCCTGATTCGTGCGATTAAGATGGATATGGAAGGCGAACTGGAATATGGACAGCTTGAGTATCTCGGATTTGCAGAAAGCGGCGTAGAACTCGTAGAAGATGACCACTACAAAGAGGCAGTTCCGGAAGAAATCCGTACTAAGGTTGAAGAACTGAAAAAACAGATTGTTGATGGCGAAATCACAGTTCCTACAGCGCTCGGAGATGAGGCGATGAGTGAAGATGACATTCAGGCATTAATTGATTCTGTAAAAGTAAAATAAACAAATAATGTCATGGAGAATCCAGTCCCGGTATTTATCTGGAACTGGATTTTCCTTTTTAAACCTTTAAATAAAGAGAGACGGGGTGAAGGAATTTGGATAGTCAAGTGGTATTACAAATGAATCACATTATGAAGATTTACGGAAATGGTGTGGTTGCAAATGAAGATGTATCCCTGGAACTTAGAAAAGGAGAAATTCATGCTCTGTTAGGAGAAAATGGTGCAGGAAAGAGTACTCTTATGAAGGTACTTTTTGGAATTGAATCTCCGGATCAGGGAGAAATTATCCTGAATGGACAGAAAACGGCGATTAAGTCGCCTCAGGATGCCATCAGCAAAGGAATTGGTATGGTTCATCAGCATTTTATGTTGGTTCCATCTCTTTCTGTAGCAGAAAATATTATTCTCGGCGTTGCACCGAAAAAAGGTATTTTCATTGATATGGAAAAGGCAGTAAAGGCTGCGCAGGATATTGCAAGAGAATATAATTTTGATATTAATGTAAATGAAAAAGTAGAAGAGATTCCTGTTGGTATTAAACAGAAAGTAGAAATTTTAAAGGCATTGTATCGAGGTGCGGAAATTTTAATATTGGACGAACCGACAGCCGTTTTAACACCACAGGAGACAGAAGAGCTTTTTGTACAGCTTTTAAAATTGAAAGAAAAAGGTCATACGATTATTTTTATTTCACATAAGCTGGACGAGATCAAAAAAATATGTGACCGGGCTACCATCATGAGAAATGGAAAGAGCATGGGTACTTATGAAGTAGCAGATATTACTACACAGGAAATGTCCAAGCTGATGGTAGGTCATGAAGTTTCTCTCCAATTTGATAAAAATGAACAGCATCTTTCTGATAATATATTTTTGAAAGTCAGAAATCTTACCGTTCACAATTCTCAGGGGGTTATGAAGGTAGATGACCTTTCTTTTGACTTAAAAGGCGGGGAAATTCTGGGAATTGCAGGTGTAGAGGGCAATGGACAGACAGAGCTGATTGATACGATTACCGGTCTGAATAAGAAATACAAGGGAAGTATTCAGATTAAGGGAAAAGATATTGCGCAGGCATCTATTCGTGATATTCGTGACATGAAGCTTGCCCATATTCCGGAAGACCGTATGACAACCGGATGTGCAAAAACATTGAGTATCAAAGAAAATCTTTTTTCTAATCAGTACAGAGACTCCCGGTATTCCGGCAGATTTTTTATGAAACAGAAAGTAATGGATAATAGAAGCGATGAGTTGATTAAAGAATATCTTGTAAAATGTAAATCAAGAAAGCAAAATGTCGGTATGCTTTCCGGTGGAAATATTCAGAAAGTTATTGTTGCAAGAGAATTTTCTACAGAACCGGATATTATTATCGCCAATCAGCCAACACGTGGAATTGATGTCGGAGCAGCTGCGTTTATCAGAAAACGTCTCCTGGAATTCCGTGATGCCGGTTGTGCAGTAATTTTAATTTCAGCAGATCTGACAGAAATTTTTTCTTTAAGCGACCGTCTGGCTGTTATGTATAAAGGAAAATTTGCAGGCTTCTTTAATGACGTGGAAAAAGTGACAGAAGATGAACTTGGCCAGCATATGCTCGGCATTAAGAAAGATGATGTATTGGAGGGAGTCATGTATGAGTAGTGCTAAAAGATTTGATGTTCTGAGAACTATTCTTTCTGTGTTAATAGCTCTTGCCATTTCTTTTGGAATTATTTTTATGGTAAGTGATCAGCCGGTAGAAGCGATTAAATATCTTTTGACCGGGCCGCTGACAAGTAAGCGAAATATGGGAAATGTAGTAGAGTCCATGATTCCTCTTATTTTTACAGGAACCGGTGTTTGTATTATGTTTTCTGCAAATCAGATCAACCTTGCTGGTGAAGGCGCGTTTCATGTAGGCGGTCTGATTGCTTCCTGTGTTGCGATTTATATTACAGGAAATGTGATTTCTCCTGTGGCAGCACTTCTTTGTGCTGGTCTTGTGGGTGCTCTTTTTACAGCAATTCCGGCAATTATGAAAATTACAACAACAGCAAGTGAGCTGGTATCCTCTTTGATGATTAACTATCTTGCTCTTTATTTTGGAAACTATATGCTGAATAATGTAATTGGTGATCCAAAAGCAAGTGCAGCATCCTATAAACTGTGTGAAGCTTCTCAGCTTCCGGTTTTAATTGACAGAACGCGTGTCCATCTTGGAATTGTCATAGCTCTTGCAGTTGCTGTGTTTGGATACTTTTTCCTGTATCGTACAAAAACAGGATATGAGCTTCGTCTTACAGGTGAAAACGAAGAATTTGCAAAGTATTCCGGTATCAGCATTGTAAAAGTTATTTTAATCTCTCAGCTTCTTGGAGGATTTATTGCAGGTCTCGGAGGCGGTGTGGAAATGCTGAGCCCGATATATAAGAGATTTACGTGGACTTCTCTTCTGGGATATGGCTGGGATGCGATTATTATTTGTACACTTTCTAAAAAGAATCCGTTATATACTCCATTTGCAGCTCTTTTCCTGGCTTATTTAAGAACAGGAGCTTCTATTATGGCAAGAAGAACAGATGTTACATTGGAAATTGTACAGATCACACAGGGTATTATTATTCTGCTTGTAGTAGCGGAACAGTTCTTAAGCAAGTATAAACATAAGCTGATTGCAAAAGAAGCAAAGGCAGCATTAAAAGAAGAGGAGGCGGCATAATATGTGGAATGCAATTTTATCTCCGGATTTTTTTGGCGCCATATTAAGGGCTGCCACCCCTATTTTGTTTGCAACTCTGGCTGCGGCCATTGCAGCAAAATCCGGAATTACCAATATGGCTCTGGAAGGTATCATGCTCTTTTCAGCATTATTTGGAGTTATATTTTCTTCATTGACGCACAGTGCATGGCTGGGACTGCTTATTACAGTTGTAATAGGAGGCTTGATTGGTCTTGTTCTGGCATTTTTCGTTCTGAATTTAAAGACGGATGAGATTCTGGCGGCAATAGCCATAAATCTGGCAGCAACGGGAGGAACGGTTCTTCTTCTTGTGGCATTTTCAGGAGACAGAGGTGTATCTACATCTGTAAGAAGCGTATCTGCGCCTAATGTTGTCATTCCGTTTGTTGAAAAAATTCCATTTATCGGTGAAATTCTGTCAGGACAGAATGTGCTTACCTGGCTTGCGATACTTGCGGTAATTCTTCTGCATTTATTCCTTTATAAAACACCGCTGGGCTTATCTATTCGTTCTGTAGGTGAAAATAAAGATGCTGCAGAATCCGTAGGAATCAATTCCAGAAAAATGCAGTATATAGCTCTGGTAATCAGCGGAGCACTTGCTGCATTTGGCGGATTTTATCTGTCAGGCGGATACATGAATATGTTTACGAAAGATATGTCAGGCGGACGTGGTTTCATTGCTCTTGCAGCGGCAAGTATGGGTGGAAATACACCTATAGGAGGGCTTCTTGTATCCCTTCTCTTTGGTGTGGCACAGGCACTTGCAAATGTAATGCAGCTTACAGCGATGATGCCGTATGAAATTATTCTTATGGTTCCATACCTTACAACTCTGATAGGTCTTGGAGTGTATTATTATTCTCAGAAAAAGAAAAAAGAGCGTTTAAGCGGCAAATAAAAACAGGGGCTTCTTTTAAAGAAGCCCCAGCTTATCAAATGCATTATCAGACAGAAGTGCTCCTGATGAGGAGACAACAGCAGAAGAAACTCGGTTGGCCTTTTGAATGGCTGTCCTAAGAGAATCGCCTTTTTTTAAACAGGCAATGACAGAGCCTATGTGAGAATCTCCGGCACCTATGGTATCTGCCTGAACCGCAGGTACGGGAGGGATTGTATCAGATTCTTTTCCATCAAAGAAAAAGCAGCCTTTTTCTCCCAGAGTGATAATTACCGTATTGTTTGTTTGGGTATACAGAAAAGCTGCAGCATCCTGTATATTGGATTTTCCGCTTGCAGAAAGTGCTTCTGTTTCATTAAGGTGAAGCACAGGGGAGAGGCGATAAAGCCGTTCCACAAGTTTCGGATTAATTACAGTTAATCTTGGACCGGGGGCAAAGTAAACAGTAAGTTCTTCGTGGGCTTCCAGAAACTCAACAATATTTTCTCCTGTAGTTTCTTCGATTTCGAGACCGCATATATATACGGAGTCAATAGCCTCAAGTGGAATCAGGGAAAACCATTCTTTTTCAAAAAGATATTCTGCTCCGTGGTATGAGATAAAGGAGCGTTCTCCTGTATCTTCTACAAAACAGTAGCAGCATCCGTTTTCTTTTTCCGGAGTTGGAATGGGAGAAGAAATTCCACGTATATGAAGCTCCTCTCTTATAAAATTCCCGTAAACTCCGGTTCCTATAGGAGAAAAAAGAATGTAGGGAACCTGAAAGTGACGGATGGAATCCGACACATTGTAGGCGCATCCTCCAAGGGACATGTGCTGGCTTCTGATATGAACGTCCTCACCTGTTTTAGGAAGATGATCCACAAGATTTACGACAACATCTACTACGGTAGAACCGATGACTAGAACTTTTTTCATTGGTATACTCCTTATGAAAGAGATTTTGCCGGTATGGCAACAGATTTATGCTAACACAGTTTGTAACGTCTTGCAATAATAAAATGAAAGGGAACAGACATGGAAAAAGCAGTTTTATTAAAAGATGCATCTCTTCTTGATGAAAACGGACAGTGTACGCTTCATCAGGATGTATATATTAAAAACGGACGTATCGAAAAAATAGCGGAAGCGGGGAAAGAAGAATTTCCGGAAGCGAAAGAAGTAATTTCCTGTTCCGGATTTTATGTGACACCCGGTATTCCAAACCTTCATACACACACAGCCATGAATATTTTTAAAGGGATTGCAGAAGATGTGACAGCAGATGCCTGGTTCAATGAGATGATATGGCCGTATGAGAGTAAAATGACAAATGAGGATGTATATACAGGAACACTTCTTGGAATTGCAGAAATGCTGAATAACGGTGTAACTGTATTTGCAGATCACTATTTCGGGGAAGAGCATGTTTTAAGAGCTGTAAAGGAAACAGGGATCAGAGGGGATCTTGCACCGACCCTTTTTGGTGCAACAGAAGAGTTTCCGGAACGACTTTCTCAGGTTACAGAATTTATCAGAGATCATAGAGCCGATTCTGACAAAATTTCTTTCCATATGGGACCTCATGCGGTATATACCTGCCCGGATACTACCCTTGGGCAGATTGTAGACGAAGCAAAAAAATTACAGGTACCTCTTCATATGCATATTTCAGAGGAGGAGCCACAGGTAGAAAAAACAAGGGAAAAAACAGGTCTTACTCCATTTGGAGTCATGGCAGAAGCAGGAGGATTTGACCTTCCTGTCCTTGTAGGGCACGGACTTTGGATTGAGGAAGAAGATCTTAAGTTTATAAAGAATGATACCTGGTTTGCGTTTTGTCCGAAAACTTATATGAAGCTTGCATCAGGAAGAGGAAAGTTTTTTGATCTTTATCCAAAGCTTAACTATGGGTTCGGAACAGATGGAGCAGCAAGTTCCAATACTTTGAATCCGGTGGAGCAGGCAAGACTTTTCGGGCTTCTTGGAAAGTTTCAGGCAGATGATGCTTCTGCATTTTCAGGAGAAGAAATCTGGAAACATTTGATGGCAGGACACAGGGCGTTTCCGTTTGGAACAGGATATTTGAAAGAGGGCGCTCCGGCGGACCTTGTTATCTGGGATTTATATCAGATGGATACCTTTCCGTTTTATAATCCAATTTCCAGTATCTTATACAGCAGCAACAGCCGAAATGTAAAATATACAATGGTGAACGGTGAATTTCTGAAATATGACGGCGTTTTAAAAATGGACACAAAAGCGCTTATGGAAATGGGAATCCGTCTTCAGAAAACTCTTCTTGAAAGAGGAAGAGGAAAAGCGGAGATTTTTTATTAATAAAAGAGATATAACAAAAATGTATAACAGGAGGTAATGTATTATGTGTATTCCAACACCACACAACACAGCAAAAAAAGGAGATATTGCAAAGAAGGTTTTAATGCCGGGAGATCCGCTTCGTGCGAAGTATATTGCGGAAACATATCTTGAGAATCCGGTATGCTTTAACACAGTTCGTAATGTTCTTGGATATACAGGAACATACAAAGGACAGGAAGTATCTGTTATGGCAAGCGGTATGGGAATGCCGTCCATCGGAATTTACAGCTATGAGCTTTATAACTTCTATGATGTAGATCGTATTATCCGTATTGGTTCTGCAGGAGCGCTTCAGGATGATGTAAATGTAATGGATGTTATCATTGCAATGGGAGCTTGTACAGACTCTAATTTCGGAAGTCAGTTCTGTCTTCCGGGTACTTTTGCTCCAACTGCAAGCTACAATCTGGTATCAAGAGCAGTAGAAGTTGCAAAAGAGCAGGGAACACCTGTAAGAGTAGGAAATGTAGTTTCCTCTGATGTATTCTACAACGATAATAAGCAGGCATCTGATGGCTGGAGAAAAATGGGAGTTCTCTGTGCAGAAATGGAATGTGCAGGTTTGTTTATGACAGCAGCACGTGCAGGCAAAGAGGCTCTTGGAATCTTAACAATTTCAGACCATATTTATAGAGAAGAAGCAATTTCTGCAGAAGCGCGCCAGACATCATTTAATAAGATGATGGAAATTGCGCTTGGAATCTAAATACATTCAGAAAGCATAAAGTGAATCACAGGAGCCATGAAGCTGTTTGAAACAGCCTCATGGCTCTTGTCAACAGAGGGGATTTATCGTATATTATTAGGAGAAATGATTACCGGAAAGGGAGACAGAATAAATGACAGTACAGGAACTTCTGGAGGCAGTGCGTGATGGAAATGTAACTGTAGAAGAGGCGGAAACTTTATTAAAAAAAGAAAGCTATGAGGAGCTGGAATATGCAAAGCTTGATACCGGGCGGAAAAACCGAACCGGATTTGCGGAAGTGGTTTACTGCAGCGGAAAGGCAGACCAGCATCTTTTGAGTATATATGAACGTTTATATAAGGAATACGGAGAAGTATTTGGAACAAGGGCATCAGAAAAACAATATGCGCTTATAAAGGCGCGTTTTCCGGAGGCGGAATATGATTCCGTGTCCCGCATTCTAAAAATATGTACAAAAGAGAAAGAAAAAAATGGAAATATTGTAGTTTGTACTGCAGGAACCGCAGATATTCCCGTTGCAGAGGAAGCGGCGCAGACAGCAGAATATTTTGGGACAAAGGTGGAGCGGATTTACGATATAGGAGTCAGTGGAATGCACAGACTATTTTCAAGATTGGAACAAATACAGAAGGCAAACTGTGTTGTGGCAGTGGCGGGAATGGAGGGGGCGCTTGCAAGTGTTCTGGGAGGGCTTGTCAGCCGACCGGTAATCGCTGTTCCCACTTCTGTAGGATATGGAGCAAATTTTGGAGGTATGTCAGCGCTTCTTACGATGATTAACTCTTGTGCGAATGGAGTGGCAGTAGTAAATATTGATAATGGTTATGGAGCCGGTTATCTTGCAACACAGATCAATCGTCTTGCGGCAGGGGAAGGAGAGAAAGAATAGTGGGAAATACATTATATCTGGAATGCTATTCCGGAATCAGCGGTGATATGACAGTGGCGGCGCTCCTTGATCTTGGAGCAGACAGAGATATACTTGAAAATACTTTGAAAAGTCTCCCGCTTACAGGATATAGAACAGAGATAACAAAAGTGAAAAAATCAGGAATTGAGGCATGTGATTTTCATGTAATTCTTGATAAAGAACATGAAAACCATGATCATGATATGGAGTATCTTCATGGGAACAGTCATTGTAAAATGGGGAACCATTCACAGGAGCATATTCATGAAGAAAGTAGCCATAAAGAACATAGTCACGATCATCTCCACAGAGGAATAAAGGAAATAAAAGAAATAATCAATGCGGGAAATCTTACGGAAAGGGCGAGAAATCTTGCAATAAAAATCTTTTCTATACTTGCAGAGGCAGAGGCAGCAGCTCATAATGTCCCGGTGAAAGAAGTACATTTTCATGAGGTTGGGGCAGTTGATTCCATTGTGGATATTGTGGCGGCAGCTGTATGTTTCGACAATCTGAATATAACCGAAGTAATCATACCGGAGCTTTGGGAGGGGAGGGGAACCGTTCGCTGTCAGCACGGAATACTTCCGGTTCCGGTTCCTGCTGTTCTAAATGTAGCAGCTCAAAACGGGCTGAAAATAAAAGTCACAGATGTGAAGGGAGAGCTGGTAACGCCTACAGGGGCAGCCATTGCAGCGGCTGTTCGGACAAAAGAGAGACTTCCGGAGCGTTTTTCTGTCATAAAAACAGGAATCGGAGCAGGGAAACGCGAGTATGATTGTCCGGGTATTCTCCGGGCAATGGTAATTGAAGAAGAGGCAGAACAGGAAAAAAAGGAAGATACCATCTGTAAGCTTGAGGCAAATATTGACGACTGTACAGGAGAAGCCCTTGGATATGCCATGAAACTTCTTATGGAAGCAGGGGCAAGAGATGTGTATTATGTACCGGTCTTTATGAAAAAAAATCGTCCTGCGTGGATTCTAAGCGCTCTTTGTAAGGAAGAGGACAGAGAGAATCTGGAGCAGATTATTTTCAGAGAAACAACTACTATCGGAATCCGAAGAACAGCGATGAAAAGAACGGTTCTTGAGAGGGAACTAAGAAAAATAGATACAAGTTTCGGTAAGGTTCTTGTGAAGATATGCAGGGACGGGAATGCGGTATATTTTTATCCAGAATATGAAAGTTTGGCAGAGCTTTGTAAAAAAACAGGGATTTCTTATCAGGAAGCCTATGAAATAGCTGTGAATGAAGCGAAGAAAGAAGTATGAAAGAGGAGAAATAAATGAAAACTACAGAAAGTCAGAGAAAGAAAACAAACGGGGGAGATATTACTATCTGCCCTCATGCGAAAAAGTGCGGAGGCTGTCAGTATCAGGGGCTGTCTTATGAGGAGCAGTTAAAGAAGAAACAGAAGCAGGAAGAAAAACTGCTTGGAAGATTTGGAAAAGTAAAGCAAATAAAGGGAATGGAAAATCCCTATCATTACAGAAATAAGGTTCATGCAGTTTTTGACAGGGACAGAAAAGGAAATATTATTTCCGGAACGTATGAGGCCAAATCCCACAGAGTAGTACCCATTGAAAGCTGTATGATAGAAGATGAAAAAAGCCAGGAAATTATTCGCACGATAAGGGGAATGCTGAAATCCTTTAAAATAAAAACATATGATGAAGATACAGGCTATGGGCTTCTCAGGCATGTTCTGGTGAGAAGAGGATTTGAGACAAACGAGATTATGGTAGTACTTGTAGTGGGTTCTCCTGTTTTTCCATCAAAAAATAATTTTGTCAAGGCTCTTCGTAAAGAGCATCCAGAGATTTCTACTATTGTTTTAAACATTAATGATAAGAAAACAAGCATGGTTCTTGGAGAAAGGGAAATTGTAATTTACGGGAAGGGCTTTATCAGGGACAGATTATGCGGCTGTTCTTTCCGAATTTCCCCGAAATCTTTTTATCAGGTGAATCCTGTACAGACAGAGGTTCTTTATGAAGAAGCGGTACGTCTTGCAGGGCTTACAGGAAAAGAGAGAGTAATTGATGCTTACTGCGGAATCGGTACCATTGGAATGATTGCGTCAAAACATGCAAAAGAGATTATTGGAATTGAGCTGAATAAGGATGCAGTCCGTGATGCAAAAATCAATGCAAGAGAAAATAAAATTTCTAATATTTCTTTTTATGAAAATGATGCAGGCGTATTTATGGAATCGATGGCGGCACAGGGAGAGACTGCAGATGTTGTGTTTATGGATCCGCCTCGTGCAGGAAGCGATGAAAAATTTCTTTCCTCTGTCGTTACACTGGCGCCGAAAAAAATTGTTTATATTTCCTGTAACCCTGAGACACTTGCCAGGGACTTAAAATATCTTGTAAAGAAGGGGTACAAGGTTAGGGAAATACAGCCTGTAGATATGTTTGGCTTTACGGAACACTGTGAAACAGTTTGCCTTTTACAGAAATAAAGATTAAAATACAAATGAAGAGCAAAGAAAATCCCGGCTGGATTAACAGCCGGGATTTTTTGTCTGAATATAAATTATTCCTGAGGACCAGCAGAAACTAATGCTTTACCAGCTTCGTTTCCTTCGTATTTAGCAAAGTTCTTAACGAATCTTGCTGCTAAGTCTTTTGCTTTTGTCTCCCACTCGGAAGCGTCAGCGTATGTGTCGCGTGGGTCAAGGATGTTGGAGTCAACACCTGGAAGCTCTGTCGGTACTTCGAAGTTGAAGTGCGGAATCTTCTTTGTTGGTGCTTTTAAAATATCTCCGTTTAAGATTGCATCGATGATACCACGTGTATCTTTAATGGAGATACGTTTTCCTGTTCCGTTCCATCCTGTATTTACCAGGTAAGCTTTAGCGCCGCTCTTTTCCATTTTCTTAACAAGCTCTTCTGCATATTTTGTAGGATGCAGTTCCAGGAATGCCTGTCCGAAGCAAGCAGAGAATGTTGGTGTAGGCTCTGTGATTCCACGCTCTGTACCAGCAAGTTTTGCTGTAAATCCAGAAAGGAAGTAGTACTGTGTCTGCTCTGGTGTCAGAATAGATACTGGAGGCAGTACGCCGAAAGCATCTGCAGACAGGAAGATAACTTCTTTTGCTGCCGGAGCGGAAGAAACAGGGCGAACGATATTCTCGATGTGGTTGATCGGGTAAGAAACACGAGTGTTCTCTGTTACGCTCTTATCTGTAAAGTCGATTTTTCCTTCAGAATCAAGAGTTACGTTCTCGAGAAGGGCATCGCGTTTGATTGCATTGTAGATGTCTGGCTCAGACTCTTTGTCAAGGTCGATAACTTTTGCATAGCATCCGCCTTCGAAGTTGAATACACCATTGTCATCCCAGCCGTGCTCGTCATCACCGATAAGAAGACGTTTCGGGTCTGTGGAAAGTGTAGTTTTTCCTGTTCCGGAAAGACCGAAGAAGATTGCTGTGTTTTCGCCGTTTAAGTCTGTGTTTGCAGAGCAGTGCATGGAAGCGATTCCTTTTAATGGAAGGTAGTAGTTCATCATGGAGAACATACCTTTCTTCATTTCTCCGCCGTACCATGTGTTTACAATAACCTGCTCGCGGCTTGTGATGTTGAACATAACTGCTGTCTCAGAGTTTAATCCTAACTCTTTGAAGTTTTCAACTTTTGCTTTAGAAGCATTGTATACGATGAAGTCAGGCTCAAAGTTCTCAAGCTCTTCTGCTGTTGGCTGAATGAACATATTTGTAACAAAATGAGCCTGCCAAGCTACTTCCATAATAAAACGGATTGCCATACGTGTATCTTTGTTGGCACCGCAGAATGCGTCTACAACGTAGAGTTTTTTATTGGAGAGCTCTTTTAATGCAAGGTCTTTTACAGTATCCCATGCTTCCTGGGATGCCGGGTGATTGTCGTTTTTGTATTCGTCAGAAGTCCACCATACAGTATCTTTGGAATTTTCGTCCATAACGATAAATTTGTCTTTAGGAGAACGGCCTGTGTAAACGCCAGTCATAACGTTAACAGCGCCCAGTTCACTTTCCTGACCTTTTTCAAAACCTTCAAGTTCCGGTTTTGTTTCTTCAGCGAATAATAATTCATAAGAAGGGTTGTGAACGATTTCAGTTGTTCCTGTGATGCCATACTTGGTTAAATTCATTTCTGCCATCTTACATGTACCTCTTTTCTTTTTAATTAAGATAAGCACACCTGGAAAAAGCAGGTGCTTCTATCCGTTCTGAAAGAAGTGAAAGTACCACTTCTAATCTATATTATACATATTTGCTACAAGAAATCAACAAAAAAAATCTGGTTTTTTTAAAATTGTTTAAAGTTTAACAACTTCAAAAAAGATTTTGAATGAGCGCTTTGTGTCGGCAGGAACGGCGCGTTTTCTTTTTGGGGAAAAGGGATTCATATTTCTTTGTACGTATAGGATTGTGAGATTTTAAAAGAGTTTTCAGAAAGTAAATAAAAACAGGGGAGGATGGATTGCCTCCCCGAAATTTATATTCCTTCCGGATAATGAATGCCTTCCGGAAGAGGGTCCCATTCGTTTAATCCAAGACGTTGTTTAAACTTTGCCTGTTCCAGTGTGAGAGGCACCGGGTCATCGGCAAGATATTCAATCAGTTCATCAATACCTTCTCTTGTTACGTTATTTACAAGAAAAATACGTTGACAGCCGGAATTAATAAGCCATTGTTTTACCATGGGGATATTGGCATATGGGGAATCCGTTTTGGTAATGATTCCAATAATAGGGCGAAGAATAAAAGCACCGAGGCAGGGACTGAAAAGATTGTACGGTTCATCTGCTGCCTGGACGATTCCCACTACGTCAGCTTCAAAAGAAAAACAGGCAAGTCCAACGCTGAAACGTTTGGATTCTGCATATTCTCCGGGAGAATCAATGGTATCGTCATCCGTAATCGTGTATTGGGTTTTTTCGTAATGCAGTTCTTCACCTTTTAATGCCTGTGTAAGAGAAGTTTTTCCTGCTTCGCTTCGACCCATTAAAAATAATTTTTTCATAATAATATTGCTCCGCTTCTTCTAACTTCTGTGTATTTCACATGTTTTAAATCCGAGTTCTTCATGGAAGAAACGAACGACTTCTTCCACGGCAGTCTGCACCTGAGAAAGATTTCCTGTGATAATAAGAGAACCACAGAAACGATCCATAAATCCAATTTCTACGTCTGCACTTTTCATTGCTATATCAGCTGCAACAACAACAGCTTCCCAGGGAGTGAAACGTATCAGACCAAGAGATTCCCCTGTATGGTTTTCTCCTTCGTGAACGCCGATATGGAGTCCCAGATTCTGGTAAATAGAAGTCTGAGAAGTGCTGATAATATGGGCAAGGCAGACTTCTTTTCCGGGAACGCGCACGCGGGTCATGCGAAGTCTTTTTCCTTTCAGATGCTCATAGTCATCATGGAACAGCTTTTCCAGCAGTTCTTCCTTTGTTATACGGGTCATGATTTACACTTCCTATCTCTTTGTAATGTCACAGACTACATATCCGAGAGAATCTCTGAAAAAGGTCACGATTTCTGTCAAAGCTGACATTACATCTGAAATTTCTCCGGTAATAATGAGTGTACCTGTAAAACGGTCTGCAAATCCAAGATATACATTTCCGCTTTTCACTGCAATATCAGAAGCGATGACGGCAGATTCCGGCGGCGTCATATTCATAATTCCAATAGCAGAAGAGCGATAATCAAGCTGTGGGTTTAATCCAAGCTTCTGATATACAATAGGAGCCGGACTTCCCATAACGTGGGCAAAGGTAATTTCTTTTCCGGCAACGGTTTCCTGTACAATTCTGATTTGTTCTTCGTGGTTATTTGACATTTTTTTCAAATCCTCTCTTTAAATTCCATAGGTAAATGATACTATCTGGAAGAACACCTGTCAAGCGCAGAAGAAAAAGAAAAGACAGATGTCTTTTGCTAATTTTTTGTTGAGGTTAAAAGTGGGGAATGATAAAATGGAATAAGGAAAAAACGAACAGAGTGTACGGGGTTTTTATTTGGAAAGGCGTATTTATGAATACAAAAGAAAACATTTTGGATGCGTGGATTGTAGTGGAAAATCTGTCGGAGGGTTCTATTGATACGGGAGAGCAGGGAATGATGACTCTGGACAGAGAAACAGAAAACTGGGAAGAAGATTTCAGAGATTTTTTAAAACAGAATAAAGAAAAGGAAAAACTTTCAGATAAGGCGTTTCAGAAATCAGGGCTTGTGTTGTTTCTGGGAATTTTTGATTTTGATGAAGTGATTGATATTTTGAAAAAGAAGTACAATCTTGAGGATGTATATGAAGACAGAAGTAAATCAAAAAAATTTACAGCGGCACTCTTTTTTGATAAAGACCTGCAGTTTCTGGGAAATAAATTTTTCTATACAATGAGCGGATATATTCGAAATTACGGAGATTTTCCAAAAGATATAGGAGAAGCAGAACGCAATCTAAGCGATGAAATAAGAGGGAAATTTGAAAGAGAGAGAAATAAAGAAAATGGCTTTCATTCTGTTGTCACGTGGATTTTAAAGAAATATAAAGCGGATATAAGTAATTTCCGATATAAATTTGTGAGAAATCTTGAGAAGGACGTAGTAAATCTGCATTCATTTTTTATTCGGGATCTGGAAAAAGCAAAGAAGCTTGATACAGAAAATTTAAAGAGATATTTGAAAGAGGAGCCGGGGGAAAGAGTAAATCTGGACAGCAGAAAGGAATCTTTAAATTTTTATCCGGAGATTTTTGAGAAAATTCTGCAGCCACAAAATTATCCGGACGGGCGTTTCCCGGGAAATTCTGACTATGCTCTTGCGTTTATGCAGCAGACTGCCACAAATATTGCAATCCATGATCCGGAAAATATGCGCAGTGTAAATGGACCGCCGGGTACAGGAAAAACCACTCTTTTAAGAGATATTTTTGCCCATATGCTTGTGCGTCAGGCTGTGGAAATCTGTAACCGTTCTGCTAAATATATACAGGGAGAGCTGAATTACTGGGAAAAGGCAAAAATCGGAGTTTTGCCGGAAGAGATTGCGAGAGAAAATATTGTTGTCGCAAGTTCTAATAACGGAGCGGTTCAAAATATTGTCAGAGAGCTGCCACAAAAGGCAAGTATCAGTGAGGAATTTCTGGAACGGATAAAAGAGGCAGATTATTTTACTTATATTTCCAACTGTGACATCGAGGAAGAAGGTATTGGAAAAGAGCGTATTTTGACATTTAAGGAAAAAGAAGAAAAATGTTGGGGTGCTTTTTCAATGGAAGGAGGCGCTTCTGCAAATATAAATAAGCTTCTTCTGGTTATTGAAGCGATGGAGAAGGAGCTTGAGAATGTATATATGTCGGATACCGGTATTTATCAAAAATTTCTTATCTCGTATCAGAAAGTGGAAGAAAGAAAAAGAGAACTTCAGAAATGCTGGGAAAAGTCCAGAGAGCTAATTCGGCTGAAAGAACAGTATAGGCAGGAAAAGGCGATTTTTGAACAGGAAAAAGAAGAAAAATATCAGCAGGTGTCTGTAGATTTCGAAAAAATCGAAAGAGAAACAGAAAAGTGTCGGCAGGAGAAAGAAGAACTGGAAAAGAAAGTTTCAGAAGGTATTTTTGAAATGGCAGTTCTGGAAGAAAGTTTAAAGCAGGCACAGAGGAATTACGATATGGTTCAGTTACAGAAACCGGCTTTTCTCTGGATACAAAAAATTTTGAATCCCTCTGGTACAAAAGCGTATTTTGAGTCTCTTACTCATGCAAATGATACATTGATGCAGCTGGAAAAGCAAAAGACAGATTCTATAAAAGAACAGGCAGACATGGAAAAGAGCCTTTTGGAATATGAGAAAAGAATTTCAAGTCTCCTGAAACGGCAGCAGAACAATCGGGAAGCAGTCTCCATGTGGGAGGAAAAGAAGGAAAAAGAACTGAAATTTCAGTGGGAAAAGATACAGGAACGGGAGAAGGAAAATGAATGTTTGGAAGTACAGGGAATTGATTTTTCCCAGTCTTACGAAGAACTCCAGAAAAGCAATCCCTGGTCTGATAAGTTGTTTCGTGTAATGCAGACAGAATTATTTATAGATTCTTTAAAAGTGAAAAAGCAGTTTCTTTATGAGAACAGGAAAAACTTAACAAAGGCAAGAACAATATGGAAAAGACAGGGGGAGTATGCCCCAAAAGAAAATGGAGCAAAAATCATTACAGAGGCGTGGCAGTGGCTAAATTTTGCTGTTCCCGTGATCAGCACAACATTTGCAAGTCTGGGGAATATGTTTGTCAATATGCCGGTAAATTCTGTCCATAATCTGTTTGTTGACGAGGCAGGACAGGCTTTGCCACAGGCATGTGTGGGCGCTGTGTTTCGCAGCAGAAAAATTATGGCAGTTGGAGATCCGGCGCAGATTAAGCCTGTACTTACTTTGGATTCAAAAGTTTTACGGCTGATAGGAATGCATTACAATGTCAGTGAAAAATATCTGTCAGAAAATACTTCTGTGCAAACGCTTATGGACGATGCCGGTAAATATGGATTTTACAAAAAGGAGCAGGAATGGATTGGGATTCCTCTTTGGGTACACAGGCGTTCTGATTATCCAATGTTTACCATTTCCAATGAGATTTCTTATAATGGTCTGATGGTACAAGGCAAACCTGAGGACAAGGCGCAGGGAAGGGGGTTCTGGTATTCTGTAAAGGGAACGGCAAACGATAAATTCGTAAAAGAGCAGGCAGATTTTCTTGTAGATTTAATATCCAAACGACTGGAGAAAGAGGAAAGTCTGAAAGAGAAAATTTATGTGATATCTCCGTTTCGAAATGTAGCACAGCAGACAGCAAGGGAATTAGACCGTATTCAATTTACAAAACGCGACAAGAAAGGTCCGGTTAATGTGGGAACGGTCCATACTTTTCAGGGAAAAGAAGCAAAAATTGTCTATCTGATCCTGGGGGCAGACGAGGCAAGTAAGGGTGCTGCAAGTTGGGCAGTATCAGAGCCAAACATTATGAATGTGGCAGCTACACGGGCAAAGGAAGAGTTTTACATTATCGGCGATAAAGAGTTATACAATAATCTGGGAAGTAAGACTGCAAACAAAACCATTCGGATACTGGAAGAGTATGGAGAAGGAAAGGGTCGGTAAGAAGATTTAAAATAAAGGTGAATCAGAGGGGAACGATATGTATACATATGTATTCCTTATTTAAAATAAGAAACGCTTTTTTGCGTCCAAAGATCATCGTCTGCCTGGAAAGAATTGCAGCACAGAGGATTATAAGATCGGATTATCGGATAAGCAGAGAGTACGGCATTTTTCTGAAACGGAAAAACACCTGGCGCACAGCCGTATATCACCCTTCAGCAGTACTGCGGGATGAAACGAAGCTTCCGTAAATGCAGGAGGATTTCCGGAAAATCAGAAAGAAGCTGGAAGAGGTGAAGGGGATATAGGACTAGAAGTTTCTGATAACAAAGACTTGCCTGTTTGGCCTTAATGTGATATACTCATACCAATTTTAGAGAAAGAGGTGAAAGGATGTTTAATTTTTTCTGCAGATAATATTAGAATATATAATAATATCAGCTGATGGTATTATTATGTCTGTTGCAGAAAAGTTAAACGCTTTCTTTGATATAATTCCCCTGTTTAATAGGAGGATAAACCTGAAAGAATGAGCTGTAGAAGTGAACTTTTCTGCAGCTCTGTTTTTATGTTATGGGAAATTCCTTTGTAATGTTCCACAACATAAAAACGTTTCCGTAGAATCGCACTGCGGCGGAAAAGAAGTAGGTCGCTAAGTGCCCCGCCGCAGGCGGAAAATCCTGCGAGCAGGATTCTTTTTTAGCAGGAAAGGGGAATTTTATATGTCAGTAATCAAAGTAGAAAACCTTACATTTTCGTATGATACAAGCTGTGATAAGATATTTGATGACGTAAGTTTCCAGATTGATACGAACTGGAAACTTGGATTTACAGGCAGAAATGGCAGGGGAAAAACCACTTTTTTAAAGTTGCTTCTTGGAAAGTATGAATATCGGGGGCGTATTTTAAGCTCTGTACAATTTGACTATTTTCCTTACGAGATTAAGGATAAAAATTTAAGAACAGAAGAAGTTTTAAGAGAAGTCTGTCCCATGGCAGAAAACTGGGAATTTATGAGGGAGCTGTCATATCTTTCGATGGGAGAAGAGACATTAGAAAAGCCATTTGCACTTCTTTCCCAGGGGGAACAGACAAAGGCGCTGCTTGCGGCTCTTTTTTTGAATGAAGGACATTTTCTTTTGATTGATGAACCCACAAATCATCTGGATATAGAGGCAAGAGAGCAGGTTTCTAATTATCTAAAACGAAAAAGAGGATTTATTCTTGTGTCTCATGACAGGGCGTTTCTTGATGGATGCACAGATCATATTTTGTCTTTAAATAAGGCAAATATAGAAGTGCAAAGTGGAAATTTTTCTTCATGGATGGAAAATTTTAAGAACAGACAGAAATTTGAGGCAGCAGAAAAGGAACGTCTTCAAAAAGACATTCGCCGTTTGGAAAAGGCGGCGGAACGTACATCAGGATGGTCGGACAAAACAGAAGCTTCGAAATACAGAAACGGACCAATAGACAGAGGTTATGTAGGGCATAAAGCGGCAAAAATGATGAAGCGTTCTAAAATTATAGAAACAAGAACCCAGAAGGCAATAGAAGAAAAATCAAAGCTTCTTAAAAATAAAGAAAGGGCTGAGGATTTAAAACTTTTTCCTTTCGAATACACACAGGACATTCTTGCATCATTTTCAGAGATTGTGATATATTATGATGAAAAACCAGTATGTCATCCCGTGTCTTTCCATATTCGAAAGGGAGACAGAATTGTGCTTGAGGGTAAAAACGGAAGCGGAAAAAGCAGTATTTTAAAGCTTCTGGCAGGAGAATCAAAGACGTATAGGGGAACGATGGAGAAGGGGAGAAATCTCATTATTTCCTACGTCCCTCAGGATACATCATGGCTTCGGGGAAGCATCCGTGATTTTGCAAGAGAAAATAGAATTGAGGAAAGTCTTTTTAAAGCACTTTTGCGTAAACTGGATTTTGACAGAATACAGTTTGAAAAAGATATGAGTGAGTTTTCAAGCGGACAGAAGAAAAAGGTTCTCATTGCAAAAAGCCTTTGTGAGCAGGCACATTTATATGTGTGGGATGAGCCTTTAAATTTTGTGGATTTGTATTCCAGAATACAGATAGAGACATTAATAAAGGAGTATAAGCCAACGATGGTTCTTGTTGAGCACGATAAAGCTTTTCGGGAAGAAGTGGGAACAAAACAAGTTTCAATAGAAAAGGAGACAGAATGAGTGCAGAAGAAAAATACAGATGTCTGAATAAAGATGCGATTAAATATATTGCAATGCTTACTATGCTTTTCAATCACATTGCAACTATTTTTATGAATCCGGAATCTGTGGTGGGAACGATTTTTATTTACGCAGGATATTTTACAGCTCCTGTTATGATTTACTTTCTTGTAGAAGGGTATGATTATACTCGATCAAGAAAACGATATCTTGTCAGATTGTTTTTATTTGCGGTTGTTTCTGAGCTGCCGTTTTGTCTGGCACTTACCCAGGGAAAGATTCTTGAATTTTACGGATTTAATATGTTGTTTACCTTATGTCTTTGCTTTCTTCTTATTTACATAGAGAGAGAAATGACGCATATGGCGATGCGAAATCTTTTGATAGTGGGAATTTTTTTTGCAAGCATATTTTGTGACTGGGCGCTTATAGCGCCGGCATTTACTTTGTTTTTTATTCATGGGAAAGTATCTGCGGCAGGGATGAAGGCGGCGTTTGTGAAATCAGCCGTTTTCTTTGGAGCCTTTAATTTCCTTGGGGGAATTGGAAGATTTCCCATATGGCAGAATCTTTTGTATGCGTTTTTATCAATGGCAGCAGTAGGGGCGGCAGGCTTTTGTGTCACTGTACTTTATAATGGAAAGAGAATGGAAAAGGGAAAAAATTTTTCCAAATGGTTTTTCTATATTTTTTATCCGGCGCATCTTTTGATTTTAGGGGGAATTCGAATTTCTCTTCTGTGATTTTGGGATAAAATAAAAAAGAGAAAGGGATATCTCTTGAAAAAAACTCTTTTGTATGGTAAACTTTTAGCAGATTAAAATAAAGAGGTGAGAATATGAGCCTTAAAATTCCAATCGAGACGTCTGCCAGACATATTCATCTGTCTCAGGAAGATTTTAAAATATTATTTGGTGCAGATGCAGAGATGCACTATACAAAGGAATTAAGTCAGCCGGGGCAGTATGCCTGTGAGGAGAGACTGACGGTAACAGGACCAAAGGGGAGTTTTGAGCGTGTTATCGTTTTAGGACCTTGCCGTTCGGCTACTCAGGTAGAAATCTCTGTGACAGATGCCCGAAAGCTGGGAGTTCCCGGTGTGATAAGACAATCCGGGGATATAGCAGGAACTCCAGGGTGTATTCTTACAGGACCATGCGGTCAGATAGAATTGAAGGAAGGCGTTATCGTTGCAAAGAGACATATTCATATGACGCCTAGCGATGCCATTCGCTGTCGTGTGTCAGATAATGAAAGTGTGTTTGTTATTACTAACAGTTATGAACGTTCGCTGATTTTTTCAGATGTTGTGGTGCGTGTAAGCCCTTCTTTTCGCCTTGCTATGCATGTAGATACAGATGAAGCCAATGCTTTTGCAAATGAGACAGACCCAAGCGGCGTAATTTTGAAGCTATTTGGAGGAAGTACTTATAATCTGCAGTCCTGGGCAGATGAAATTCAGCAGGGGATTTATCGTTGAGAAGGCAGAAATTATTATAGAAAAAAGAATCCTGCTGGCAGGATTCTTTTTTCATGTTATGAGAGAAGAATGATTATAAAATTTTTGTTGTCCACTTGCTGCAGTCCCACACTTCGGATACGACATCTCTGTAAAATTCCGGCTCATGACAGATGAGAAGGATACTGCCTTTATATTCTTTTAAAGCCTGTTTCAGAGCGTCCTTTGCATCTGCGTCAAGATGGTTTGTGGGCTCGTCGAGAAGAAGGATATTTGTCTCTTTATTTACAAGCTTACAGAGACGTACTTTTGCCTGCTCTCCTCCGCTTAATACACGAACCTGGCTTTCAATGTGCTTTGTAGTAAGTCCGCATTTTGCAAGTGCAGAGCGCACCTCATACTGGGTGTAGGAAGGAAATTCTGCCCAGATTTCATCAATACAGGTTGTCTTGTTGTCGCCCTTTACTTCCTGCTCAAAATATCCAATCTGGAGATTTTCTCCCAACTCACAAGTACCTTTCAGAGATGGAATCAGTCCAAGAATACTTTTTAAAAGCGTTGTTTTTCCGATTCCGTTTGCTCCTACAAGAGCGATTTTATGTCCTCGTTCCATAGCAATGGAAATTGGTTTGGAGAGGGGTTCCTGATAGCCGATTACAAGGTCTTTTGTCTCAAAAATATATTTACCGGGAGTACGTCCTGTCTTAAAATGAAATTCCGGCTTCGGCTTTTCTGCGGCAAGTTCAATTACGTCCATTTTATCCAGCTTTTTCTGTCGTGACATTGCCATATTTCTTGTGGAAACACGGGCTTTGTTTCGTGCAACAAAATCTTTTAATTCACTGATTTCCTGCTGCTGGCGGCGGTAAGCTGCCTCAAGCTGGGCTTTTTTTACAGCGTAGACTTCCTGGAAGTGGTCATAATTTCCTACGTATCGGTTCAGCTCCTGATTTTCCATGTGATAGACAAGATTGATTACCTCGTTTAAGAATGGAATGTCGTGGGAGATAAGAATAAAGGCATTTTCGTAGTCAAGAAGATAACGTTTCAGCCATGCAATGTGTTCTTCATCAAGATAGTTTGTGGGCTCATCAAGAAGAAGAATGTCCGGTTTTTCCAGGAGCAGTTTTCCCAGAAGTACCTTTGTTCTCTGACCGCCGCTCAAATCTGTAACATCGCGCTCAAGACCAATGTCAAGAAGTCCAAGTGCACGTGCAACTTCTTCTACCTTTGCGTCGATAACATAAAAATCGTGAAGAGTCAGGTTATCCTGAATCGTTCCCAGTTCTTCCATCATTTTATCCATTTCCTCAGGAGAAGCGTCTCCCAGGGCGTCGCAGATTTCATTCATTCTTGCTTCCTGTTCAAAAAGCCATGCAAAAGCAGACTTTAATACGTCGCGAATGGTCATTCCTTTTGTGAGAACGGTGTGCTGGTCAAGGTATCCAACCCGCACGTTTTTTGCCCATTCTATTTTTCCCTCATCCGGCATGAGGTGGTTTGTTACAATATTAAAGAAGGTAGATTTTCCTTCGCCGTTTGCGCCTACAAGACCAATGTGCTCTCCTTTTAGAAGACGGAAGGAGACATCATTAAAAATGGCGCGGTCTCCAAAACCGTGTGTCAGGTGCTCTACGTTTAAGATACTCATAAATGTATTAATCCTCCGATGCTTCTTTTAATTGGGAAATATCCGGTTCTGCCATAAGGGAATAATTTGTGTAGTATACCACAAACCCCGGTTTGGCTCCGCCCGGTTTTTTTACGTGCTTTTTCTGAATATAATCAATTTCTACTTTAGGGGCGGTGCGTCCCTTGGAATAATAGGCGGCAAGGCGTCCTGCTTCTTCAAAGGTGCGGTCAGGAAGTTCGCCGTCCTTGGTTTTTACAACTACATGGGAGCCTGCCATTTTTTTTGCATGAAACCACCAGTCGTTTCCTGTTGCAAACTTAAAGGTAAGTTCATCATTCTGGAAATTGTTTTTTCCAACATAAATGTCAAAGCCGTCGCTTGATATGTAGTGGAATGGCTTTGACTTTGCCTGCATTTTTGCTCCTTTTTTGCCGGAGAAATGGCGCTTGATGTAGCCATACTGGGTAAGTTCTTCTTTAATTTGGGCAAGGTCGCTTTCAGAACGGGCAATGTCAAGAGCATTGGAGATGGATTCCAGGTGCTCGATTTCGCTTTCTGTATCTGCGAGCTGGGTAGTAAGTGCCTCCTCTGTACGTTTCAGTTTTGTGTACCTGTCAAAATATTTTTTGGAATTTTGTGCAGGTGTGAGCGTTTCGTCAAGAGGAATGGTGATTTCTTCATTTGTGTAATAATTTAATGCCTGAAAAGATTTGCTTCCCTCAGGAAGATTGTATCCGTAAGTATTGATTAATTCTCCGTAAACTCTATATTTTTCTTTTTTTGCGGTGTCCTTCATCTGCTTTTGCTGGAGAATCAGCTTTTTGCGGTTGCGTTCCAGGGCAGTCTGCACAATTTTACGAAGGTCTGCAGATTTCTGGCGGATACGGGTCAGAATATTTTTTGATGCGTAATACGTTTCCAGCATGGAAGAAACACTGTCAAAGGCAACAGAATGATATTCCGGACCATACTGCTGAAAAAGAAATACACCGTATTCTACCGGTTCTTCTCCCCGGTAAATAATGTTAGGTGTGAAATTACCTTCTTTCACATCCTCCATCATTCTCTGAAGGGTGTGGTAAAGATGGATACAGGAGATTTCATTCAGAGACAGAATCGAATCGTTTCCGTCAACAGATGCCCGGTAACAAAGCTCCTCTGCTATCACAGGGCTTAAACCGGTAAGGGAGGAATAAAGCGCCTTGGCAGCGGAAACCGGTTTTTTGCATACGTTTTCCAGAAATTCCTCCTGAGTAATGGCAAGGGGGTCCCATTTATCCTGTGTTTTTGTAATAAAATATTCTCTTCCGGGAAGAACTTCTCTTACAGAACTCATGTGGGAGGAAACATGCTTGATACTGTCAAGAATCATGTTTTTGTCGTCACAGAAAATAAGGTTGCTGTGTTTTCCCATAAGTTCAAGAATCAGCACTTTTTTACATGGATCGCCAAGTTCATTTAGGTGTTCCAGATCAAATTCTACAACACGCTCCAGTCCAGGCTGTCGGATTCCGGCAATCCTTGCGCTTCCGATATGTTTTCTTAAAAGCATACAGAAGTTCGGCGCAGTGAGCGGACTGATTTTGTTTTTTTCTGTAAAATATATAAGAGGAAGAGAGGCGCTTGCAGAGAGAAGAAGGCGTTTCTGGCCTTCTGTGCCTCTGGCAGTGATCATAAGCTCGTCACCTTCCGGCTGTGCAATTTTATTGATACGCCCTCCGGCGAGATTATTATTTAATTCCCGGACCATTGCGGCGATGGTAATTCCGTCAAAAGCCATGATAATACTCCTTTCGCTTAAATCCCGCTGATTTGACAGCGATAAATCATTGCCCTTTAGTATAACACATGAAAAAAGGGTTTGACTAGGGTTTTAGAATGAATTATAATAAATCTGTATGTAAAGTTGCCAAGGAGACAGACGATGATTAGAAGTATGACCGGCTTTGGCCGTGCGGAAGTAATAACCAGTGAGCGGAAAATTACAGTAGAACTGAAATCCGTAAATCACAGGTATCTTGATATGAATATCAAAATGCCGAAAAAGCTGAGTTTTTTTGAAGGTGAGATCCGCAGCCTGATGAAAACTTATATACACAGGGGTAAAGTAGACGTATTTATCACTTACGAGGATTACACCCTGAATAGAGTAGTTTTAAAATATAATAAAGACCTTGCAGGAGAATATCTTGGTTACCTTAAAAGCATGGAGGAGGATTTCGGGCTGAAAAATGATGTTACCGCAGCTTCTCTTTCACGGTATCCGGAAGTATTTACTATGGAGGAGCAGTCTGTAGATGAAGATGCTCTCTGGGGGTATCTGGAACCGCCTCTTCGTGAAGCGTGCGAACACTTTGTAGAGACAAGAAAGCGCGAGGGAGAGAATTTAAAGAAGGACCTCGAGGAAAAACTGGACGGTCTTGACAGAGAAGTAATCCTTGTGCAGGAGCGCTCACCGGAAGTTGTAACAGCATACAGGGAGAAGCTGGAGACAAAAGCGAAAGAACTTCTTTCTGACAGCCAAATAGACGATTCCCGTATTGCTGCAGAGGTGGTGCTGTTTTCCGATAAAATCTGTAATGATGAGGAAACCGTGCGTTTAAGAAGCCATATCCAGGGCATGAAAAAAATGTTGGAAGAGGACGAAGGAATCGGAAGAAAGCTTGATTTTATGGCACAGGAGATGAACCGTGAGGCAAATACAATTCTGTCAAAATCAAATGATCTTACCATTTCCAACATTGCCATTGATTTAAAGACAGAAATTGAGAAAATCCGAGAACAGATTCAGAATATTGAATAAAGAGGGTAAATACAGGTGGCAAAGCTGATAAATATAGGGTTCGGCAATGTGGTAAATTCACAGAAGATTGTGGCTGTAGTAAGCCCGGATGCCGCACCGGTAAAGCGTATGGTACAGAGCGTAAAGGGGACGAGAGCCCTTGTGGACGCCACACAGGGAAGAAAGACGAAAGCGGTAATCGTGACATCTGACGATTATCTTGTACTTTCTGCTCTGCAGCCTGAGACGATTGCCAGACGATTTGCAGATATATATGATTATGAAGAAAGGGGAGAAGTGCATGAGTAGAGGAGTTTTAGTTGTAGTATCCGGATTTTCCGGAGCCGGGAAAGGAACGGTTATGAAACGTCTCCTGGAAAAATATGACAATTATGCGTTGTCCATCTCTGTGACCACAAGAAAACCGCGTCCGGGAGAGGAGGACGGAAGAGAGTATTTTTTCCGCACAAAAGAAGAATTTGAGAAGTATATAGAGGACGATGCTCTGATTGAGTATGCGCAGTATGTAGACAATTATTATGGAACTCCCCGTTTTTATGTGGAGGAACAGCTTGCAGCAGGAAAAGATGTAATTCTGGAAATTGAGATACAGGGTGCAATGAAGGTAAAAGAGAAAAATCCCGAGGCAGTTCTTGTATTTGTAACACCTCCTACTGTGGAAGAGCTGAAACGCCGCCTGACAGAGAGAGGAACAGAAACGCCGGAAGTCATTGCAGAACGCCTTGCAAGAGCAAGCGAGGAGGCAGAGGGAATGCACAATTATGATTATCTGCTTCTTAATGATATTCTGGAAGACTGTGTAGACGAGCTTCATCAGATTATTCAGAGCGAACATGCGCGTTCCTGGAGAAATAAGGAATTTATTTCCAGAATCCAGGAAGAATCCAGGCAGTTTAAATAAATAATGGCATTTTTATTATTGAAAGGAGAACATATATGATACATCCATCTTATTCAGAGTTAATTGAAGCAATCAACACAAACACAGAGGACGACGATAACACAATGCTGATAAACAGCCGTTATTCTCTCGTGCTTGCAACAAGCAAGCGTGCGCGTCAGATTATTGCAGGTTCTGAGCCTATGGTAGAAGGCGCAGCAGGCAAAAAACCTCTTTCCATTGCGATTGACGAGCTTTATAAAGGAAAGGTAAAAATTCTTGAGGATATTCACGAAGAGGAAGAAGTATCTGCAGAAGCAGCTTCTGAAAATACAGAAGAGGTAACAGCAGAGGCAAAAGCTCAGGAGGCATAAGAAAAAGAAGGCTGCTTTATGCAGCCTTTATGTACATTAGGAGAATTTATGAAATTATTATTTGTATCATTAGGATGTGACAAAAACCTTGTAGATTCCGAGGATATGCTTGGCGTTCTTACAAGAGCCGGACATGAGATTGTAGATGATGAAAATGAGGCGGAGGCTATTATCATCAATACCTGCTGCTTTATTCATGATGCCAAAGAGGAGAGTGTGGAAACCATACTGGAGATGGCAGAATACAAAAAGGCAGGAACATGTAAGGTTCTTATTGTGACAGGATGCATGGCGCAGCGATATAAGCAGGAAATTATAGAGGAGATTCCGGAGGTAGACGCTGTTCTGGGAACAACTTCCTACGGAGAAATCTTAAAAGCTGTAGAGGAAGCTGTGGCAGGACGCCATTATCAGGAATACAGAGATATTGACTATCTTGTACCGGATCAGGGAAAACGCGTGCTTACAACAGGAGGCCACTTTGCTTATTTAAAAATTGCAGAAGGATGCGATAAGCACTGTACGTATTGTATTATTCCGAAGCTTCGCGGGAAGTTCCGAAGCGTTCCAATGGAACGTCTTGTTCGTCAGGCAGAAGATCTGGCAGCGCAGGGTGTAAAAGAACTGATACTGGTAGCGCAGGAAACTACTCTTTACGGAAAAGATTTATACGGAGAAAAATCTCTTCACCGTCTTTTGAAAGAGCTGTGTAAAATAAAGGGCATCCGGTGGATTCGTATTTTATACTGCTATCCGGAAGAGATTTACGACGAGCTGATCCAGACTATGAAAGAAGAGCCGAAAATCTGTCATTATCTTGATCTTCCAATCCAGCATGCAAGTGATGCGGTATTAAAACGAATGGGAAGAAGGACAACGAGAAAAGAGCTGACTGAAAAAGTTCAGAAGCTTCGGAAGGAGATTCCGGATATTGTGCTTCGTACTACTTTAATTACCGGATTTCCGGGAGAGACAGAAGAAGATCATGAAACTTTGATGGAGTTTGTGGACGAAATGGAGTTTGACCGCCTTGGAGTCTTTACTTATTCAGCAGAAGAGGATACTCCGGCAGCTTCTATGGAAGGACAGATTCCGGAAGAAGTCAAAGAAGAGAGAAGAGATGCGCTTATGGAGCTACAGCAGGAGGTTTCCTACGATAAAGGAACAGAGCGTATCGGCCAGGAGCTTCTTGTGATGATAGAGGGAAAGGTTTCCGGAGAAAGTGCCTATATTGCAAGAACTTACGGAGATGCACCGAAGGTGGATGGATATATTTTTGTACAGACAGGAGAGCTTCTTGTGACAGGAGATTTTGCAAAAGTTCGTGTGACAGGAGCAATGGAATATGATTTGATAGGAGTGTTGGCAGATGAATACACCGAATAAATTAACGGTAGCAAGAATGATCATGGTCCCTTTTCTTGTGATTTTTATGCTTACAGGTTGGGGCGGGGAAGCAAACCGGTACATATCTTTCGGAATTTTTGCTGCGGCAAGTATCACGGACTGGTTTGACGGTTACCTGGCAAGAAAAAATAATCTTGTGACAAATTTCGGGAAATTTATGGATCCTCTTGCAGACAAGTTGCTTGTATGCTCTGCGCTGATTTGTCTGATTGAGATGAAGCGGCTGGAAGCCTGGGTTGTCATTGTGATTATCGCAAGAGAATTTATTATCAGCGGCTTCCGATTGATTGCGGCAGAGAATGGTGTGGTAATTGCAGCAAATTACTGGGGAAAATTTAAGACCGTTTCTCAGATGATCATGATTATTCTTCTCATCCTCAATTTGGGTGGAATCTGGAGTGTGATAGAGAAAATATTTGTATGGCTGTCTGTCGCTCTCACAGTGATTTCTCTTTTAACTTATATTTTACAGAACAGAAAGGTTCTGTCTATGCAGGAGTAATACCTGGCAGAAAGGAGTACCAATGATTACAGAATTTATATCCGTAGGTACGGAAATTTTATTGGGAAACATTGTAAATACGAACAGCGCATATCTTTCAGAAAAATGTGCACTGCTTGGACTTTCCGTATATTATCAGACCGTAGTGGGTGATAATGAAGAGAGAATGAAGGAAACGATCCGTACGGCTCTTGAACGCTCTGATGTTGTAATTCTTACAGGAGGTCTTGGACCGACTGAGGATGATATTACAAAAGAAGTGACGGCAGAGGTGATGGGACTTCCGCTGGTGGAAGATGCACATTCCAGAGAACGCATTGAATCCTATATGAAGCAGTACGAAAAGAATGATAAAAAGCGAAGGATTACTTCCAATAATTATAAACAGGCTCTTGTTCCTGAGGGAGCGCTTGTTCTGGATAATCACAACGGGACTGCGCCGGGGCTGATTATCGAGAAAAATGGCAAAACAGCGATTCTCCTTCCGGGGCCGCCAAATGAGATGAAGCCAATGTTTGAGGAAGAGGTCTATCCTTTCCTTCGAAAAAAACAGCCGGAAATTATTTATTCTCAGATGGTAAAAATATGTGGCATCGGAGAAAGTCAGGTGGCGGAAGAAATTCAGGATTTAATAGAGAGCCAGACGAATCCGACTATCGCCCCTTATGCCAAGACAGGAGAAGTACATCTTCGAATTACAGCAAAGGGATCAGATGAAAAAGAATGTAAAAAGATGATCAAACCGGTTGTGCGGGAATTAAAAAACCGATTTGGTAAAAATATTTTCGCAACAGAGGAAAACAAAACGCTGGAAGAGGCTGTAGTCGATATGCTCAAAGACCAGGGACTTGGTCTTGCTCTTGTGGAATCCTGTACAGGAGGCGCAGTGGCATCTAGGATTGTAAATGTTCCAGGCGCGTCCCAGGTATTTTCACATGGATATGTAACCTACAGCAACAAAGCAAAGCGTAAATGCGTGGGAGTGAAAAAATCCACTCTGAAAACAGAAGGCGCTGTTTCTGCAAAATGTGCAAAGGAAATGGCAAAAGGCGGCTGCGTAGTTTCCGGTGCAGATATTTGTCTTTCTGTTACAGGTCTTGCAGGACCGGACGGCGGCACAAAGGAACTGTCTGTGGGTACTGTGTTTATGGGATGCTGTTATAATGGAAAAGTTGAGACAAGAGAATTTCATTTTACAGGAAACAGAGGAAAAATAAGAGAACAGGCAGCAGCGCACGCACTTGTAATGTTAAGAGAGTGCATTATGGAAGGAATATACAGAAAAGGTTGACGTAAAGCCCCATGAAGTTCATGGGGCTTTTTTGCTCTATTTAATCATCTTCATCATATTTACAATTCTGTCAATCTTCGCTGTCTCTTCAGGTGATTTTCCCATTTTCATAACTTCAAGAATAGCAGAGACTTCCTGTTGATTAAAATGAAGCCCGTTACTTTTTCCCTGGCTGGCAGACTGCATGAGAAAGGGAAGAAGGTCGGAAGGACTCATGCCGGAGCCCTTCTGTGCAAGTCCCTGGAGCATGGAAAGTTTTTCCGGGTCAATGCCGGAAAGCTTTGGATTATTTTTCAGATCTTCGTTCATAGTACAAAACCTCCTTATTTTATAAGCTGTACCATTTGAAAAATCGCCATAGTATTTAAAATCTGGTCGAGCTGCTGGCGGCTTTTTCCATAACAGAAACGGCGAATGTCATTTAAAGCGTCAAGAGGATCCGTCATATTAAGAGAAGCGGCATGAAGCTGGCTGTCCTGTTTTTGTCCGGAAAAGGCATTGATGGTATTGGAAAGTTCCCGGGCTTTGGCATAAACAGAAAAAAACTGCTGCGCTTTCGGCGGCAGGTAAGGGACAGCTGCTTTTAAAAGTTGTGTGGTATCACTTCCTGTTATCTGGTCAAGTGCTGTCTGAGAGAGAAAATTCTGTTCCATAAAAATTCCTTTTTCCTTCATCCTATGTATAGGAAAGATAAAATATAACCAGAGAGACAAAATTTCATATGATATAGTATAGAAAAAAGAATGGAGAATTATATGGAAGCGAAGTCGGAAAGAGAGAAAACCAGAAAAGAAGGAAGACTTGTGATAGAAGGAAATGCTTTTTATGAATTGGATATGGAATGTCTGGAAAAACAGGAAAAGCGCCGGATGTTTCAGGAACAAAAAAAGAGGAGGCAGAGGAGTTAATCCTCTGCCTCGTTGGTCAGAAATGGAAATCAGCAGCCGCAGCCATTGTTTCCACACAGAAGAAGGAGAATAATAAGAATCCAGCAGGAATCACAGCCGCCGCTGTTTCCACAGCCGCAGTTACAGTTGTTTCCCCAACCTCCGTTGCCACACAGGCAGGAAAGAATGATGATCCAGAGAATACAACTGCAGGAGTTGTTTCCGAATCCAGGGAAGTTGTTGCCTCCGCCATTGTTTCCGCAGCCACAGCCGCAGTTTGTTTCACAGCCGCAGCCACAGTTTGTTCTTTCCTCTGCACAGCCACAGTTTGTAGCAGCTAAATCACTCATATTTAAAGCCTCCAGAATTGGTGTACACTTTATCTTATGAAGAAAAGGAAAATGTGTGACGAAAAAGGAAAAAGAAATTTCATTGACAGGAATATAAGAGTTTAGTATAATGATTGTAACAATTTTGTAATAAATGAAATTGGAAAGGGAGAAGGAAGCGTGAATAATTCAAACGAAAGCTGTAATTCAAAAAAGACAATCTGGAAGGTCTGGTTTCAAAGTGCGTTTCTGGCTGTACTGCTCATGTTTTCTGTGCTGGCTGTGACATCTCAGCCCCGGGAAGTAAAGGCAGCAGTGGAAGGGTTTAAAACAATCAATGGAAAAGGATATTACATAAAGAAAGACGGCTCCAAACTGAAAGGCTGGAAGAACATAAACGGAAAAAAATACCTTTTTGATTTTGAAACAGGTGAGCAGATAATTGGCTGGCAGAAAGACAAATGGGGAAAAAACATCCGGTATTTTTCCAGACAGTATGGTTCGAGAGGATATATGGCAACTGGATTCTGGGAAGATGGAAGAGGAAATGTCCGTTATTTTAACCCGGGCAACGGAATGATGACAAGAGGCTGGGCATATGATAACGGCAATCACCGCTTTTTTGACAGAGATAATGGGATTATGTACAGGGGAGTCCGCAAGGTAGATAAGTATTATTATTACTTTATGGGACATTCAGATCCTGCCAAAGCGGGATACCGCTGTAAGAAAGGTTTTACGCAGCTTGGAGATAAGAGATATTACTTTAATCCAAAAGACGGACATGCCCATATCGGTTGGTCTACCATTGACGGAAACAGATATTATTTTGATAAAAAAGGCATTATGTATGTAAATAAAACCTTCAATATGGGAGGTAAAAAGTACACGGCAGATGAAAACGGAATTGTAACGGAAGTAAACGGTTCCGGAGGCGGAGGCAAATATCAGTACACGGTACATGAGGAGTACGGTGGTTATGTAAAGGCATACGACGCTAAAAACGGAAGATATTATTACCTTGCAAGGGAGTTTGCGACTCACCCCGGTGTGGCAAACGGAGAAAAGACGGACAGGGATCTTCTGGCTGCCATCTGTGAGGCAGAGGCGGGAGATCAGGGACTGATCGGTATGGAAGCAGTCGCCCTCTGTATTTTGAACAGAACGATAGACCCTACAAGGGAATTTCCGTCTGATTTCAGAATGGTTCTTTACGAACAGGGGGATCCAAAGCTTTATAAATATCCACAATATTCCCCTGTAAGGGACGGAGCGCTTTTAAAACGTCTGAATGGAAGCTTTTACAACAGGACACTGGCATATCAGGCGGCAGATGAGGCACTTAAAATTTTCAATAATTATGTGAAATATAAAAAACCAAGAACTTTAGAGGGATTTGACAGAAAAGATTTTAATTTCAAGTACTTTATGATGGAAGAAAGTTTCTGGAAACAGCCATTAGATTTTAAGCGGGTGGACAAGTTCCTTTATAAAGACCATATGTTTTTTGTGGATTGGGTATAAGCACAGGAAAGGAAAAAATGAATCCAAATATAATAGCAGTTTTGTGTGCAGCAGGCTTTGTCCTGCTGTTTGCACTTTTAATTTTACGAGAAAACAGAAAACAGAAACGAAACATTGAGAGAAAAGTGCGGCGCATTTATGGAAATGTGCCGGAACAGGAATATGAGACAGGAGATATAGAAAGAATTTCCCATTATTTCAGAAGAAGAGAAAAAGAAGGTTTTACGATTGATGATATTACCTGGAATGATCTTGATATGGATCGGGTTTATATGCTGGTAAATCAGACCGTTTCTTCACCGGGAGAAGACGTTCTTTACGATATGATGCGCCGCCCTGTTTTTTCAGGAGAAGAATTAAGGCGAAGAGATGATCTGATAGAGTTTTTTGCTTCTCACGAAAAAGAGCGTGTGGAGATGCAGCTTTGTCTTTTTCGTGTGGGTAAAACAAGACTTGGCTCTCTTTCCGATACGGTTTTGGCTCTCAAGGAAGCACCAACAATTAAAACAGGAGTTCATGTAGCAATGCTTATTGTGATCCTTCTTACTTTATTTGTTGTGATTCCTCTTGCACCTCTTCAGGGAATGCTTGTTTTTCTTGTGCTGTGTATAGGAAATGTTTCTGCTTATTATGCTGGAAAATCCCATAAAATAACGGAAATTTACATGGATTGCTTTTCAAATCTTCTGGGAATGCTGAAAACAGCAGACGAGATGAAAGATATTTCCTGGAAAGAAGTAGAGCCACAGATGAAGGCAATCCGGGAGGCAAGAAAAATTTTTTCCAGCCTTCGGAAAAAAGCAGTTTTTGTTACAGGTTCAGGAAAAGGATTTGATAATTTTCTGGATGCGTTTCTTGATTATGTAAGAATGATTACCCATATTGATTTTTTGGCGTATAATTCGGTCCTCAGGGAGACAAAGGATAAGGCGGATGTGATTATGAGCCTGATTGACAATATGGGTGAGCTGGATGCTACTATTTCTATCGCTTCTTTTCGGGAACTTCTTCCTCTTAAATGTAAGCCGGAATTTGTGCCTTATACAGGACAGGAGATAGAACTCGACGTAGAAGATCTCTATCATCCTCTGATTCAGGAACCGGTAGCGAACAGTATTGCGGCAAAAGGCGGAACTCTTGTAACGGGTTCAAATGCTTCCGGTAAATCTACTTTCTTAAAGAACATGGCAATCAATGCAATTTTGGCTCAGACGCTTTATACATGTACTGCCGGTTTTTACAAAGCGCCATTTCTGAAGGTTATGACTTCTATGGCCCTGAGAGATGATATTGGAGGCGGAGACAGCTATTTTATTGTAGAAATTAAATCTCTCAAAAGGATTCTTGATGAAAGCAAAAAAGAAGAACCGCTTCTTTGTATTATTGATGAAGTTTTGAGGGGGACGAATACCATTGAACGAATTGCCGCTTCATCCAGAATTCTTTCGGTTCTTCATAAAAGGTGGATACTTCCCTTTGCAGCTACACATGACATAGAGCTTTCCTATATTTTAAAGGATATTTATATGAACTATCACTTTGAGGAAGAAATTGAAGGAAATCAGGTGATTTTCAATTACCTTTTGAAAGAAGGAATGGCAACTACACGAAACGCCATACGTCTTCTTGATATGCTGGGATATGAAAAAGAGGTAGTAAAGGAAGCTTCTCAGGCAGCGGCAGATTTTGAGCGCACAGGAGTGTGGGGGAAAATAAAAAACAAAAAAGGAGAATGAAATGCTTGTAAAAATTTATACAGACGGGGCGGCGAGAGGAAATCCGGATGGACCGGGAGGTTACGGAACGGTGCTTCATTATACGGATTCCAAAGGACAGCTTCATGTACGGGAATTTTCTCAGGGGTATAAAAAAACAACAAACAACAGAATGGAGCTGATGGCGGCTATTGTAGGGCTGGAAGCTCTGACTCGACCCTGCGAGGTGGAACTTTATTCCGATTCCAAGTACCTTGTGGACGCATTTAACCAGCACTGGATTGATTCCTGGTTGAAAAAAGGCTGGAAGAGAGGGAAAAATGAGCCTGTAAAAAATGTGGATTTATGGAAACGCCTTCTGGAAGCAAAGAATCCTCATTGTGTGACATTTCATTGGGTGAAGGGGCATGACGGACACCCGGAAAATGAAAGATGCGACACCCTTGCAACGACAGCGGCAGACGGCAGTGATTTAATGGACGATATCGGATTAATGGTGTGATACTTTAAGTTGTTAAAATGCATGGAAAATTTCTTGACAAATAGAAAGGGGATTTGTATACTTGCTAATAGTATAAGAAAAAGCGTAGAAGAGAACCAGTAGCATACAGGGAAGCGGACAGAGAGCAGCCGGCAGGTGAGAGGCGCAGGTGGAAGGTATGTGAATACATCTCGGAGCTTCGCACTGAAATTTTAGTAGGCTGCGACGGAATGGCACCCGTTACTGTGCTGGAGTGATAAAAACCGGAATTTCGGAGGGAGTCACTTGCGGAGGCAGAGAATGCGAGTTTTCTGCGAATTTAGGTGGTAACGCGGGACCCGGTTCTCGTCCTAAAATGGACAGGAACCGGGGATTTTTATTATATTCAGGAGGAAATAAAAATGACAGTTTGGGAAGAATTAAAAGCCCGTGGTCTCATTGCACAGGTTACAGATGAGGAAGAAATTAAAGAAATGGTGAACCAGGGAAAAGCGACTTTTTATATTGGCTTTGACCCTACGGCAGATAGTCTTCATGTAGGACATTTTATGGCTCTTTGCCTGATGAAACGTCTTCAGATGGCAGGAAATCGTCCGATCGCTCTTTTAGGCGGCGGAACCGGTATGATCGGAGATCCTTCCGGTCGTACAGATATGCGTCAGATGATGACAAAAGAGACAATTCAGCACAATATCGACTGCTTTAAAAAGCAGATGGAGCGCTTTATCGACTTTTCTGAAGGAAAAGCAATGATGGTAAATAACGCAGACTGGCTGATGGACTTAAATTATGTGGAGCTTCTCCGCGAGGTAGGACCACACTTCTCTGTAAACCGTATGCTTACAGCAGAATGCTACAAACAGCGTATGGAGAGAGGATTAAGCTTCCTGGAATTTAACTACATGATTATGCAGAGCTATGACTTCTACATGCTGTACCAGAAATACGGCTGTAATATGCAGTTTGGCGGAGACGACCAGTGGAGCAATATGCTGGGAGGAACAGAGCTGATTCGTCGTAAGCTTGGAAAAGATGCATATGCTATGACAATCACACTTCTCTTAAATTCTGAAGGAAAGAAAATGGGAAAAACACAGTCCGGAGCAGTATGGCTTGATCCGAATAAAACTTCTCCATTCGATTTCTACCAGTATTGGAGAAATGTGGACGATGCAGACGTGATTAAATGTATGCGCCTTCTTACTTTCCTTCCGTTGGAAGAGATTGATGAAATGGCAAAATGGGAAGGAAGCCAGTTAAACAAGGCAAAAGAAGTACTTGCATATGAGCTTACGAACCTGGTTCACGGAGAAGAAGAGGCAAAAAAAGCGCAGGAAGGTGCGAGAGCGCTTTTTGCAGGCGGTGCAAATACGGACAATATGCCGACAACAGAGCTTTCAGATGAGGACTTTGCAGAAGACGGAACCATTGATCTGATTTCTATGCTTGTAAAGGCAGAGCTTGTTCCTACCCGTTCTGAGGGACGCCGCGCTATTGAGCAGGGTGGTGTGTCTATTGACGGAGAAAAAATTACAGATATTAAGCACACAGTTTCCAAAGACGCGCTTACAGGAGACGGCGTTGTTCTGAAACGAGGCAAGAAGAAATTTAATAAAGTTTGTGCAAAATAAGCACTTTAGGAGGATATAAAAATGAAAAAATACGGAGTAAACGAGCTTCGTAAGATGTTCCTTGATTTCATGGAGAGCAAAGGGCATCTTGTGATGAAAAGCTTTTCCCTGGTTCCGCAGGGAGATAAGAGTCTTCTTTTAATCAATGCAGGTATGGCTCCTTTAAAACCATATTTTACAGGTGCAGAAATTCCGCCGAGAACAAGAGTTTCTACCTGTCAGAAATGCATCCGCACAGGCGATATTGAAAATGTGGGAAAAACAGCACGCCACGGTACTTTCTTTGAAATGCTTGGAAACTTCTCTTTCGGAGATTACTTCAAAAAAGAAGCGATTGCCTGGTCCTGGGAATTTTTAACAGAAGTAGTAGGACTTGATCCGGAGCGCCTTTATCCGTCTGTTTATCTGGAAGATGACGAAGCGTTTGAAATCTGGAATAAAGAGATTGGAATTCCGGCGGAGCGTATTTTCCGTTTTGGAAAAGAAGATAACTTCTGGGAGCATGGCGCAGGTCCGTGTGGTCCGTGTTCTGAAATTTATTATGACAGAGGGGAAAAATACGGCTGTGGTAAGGAAGGCTGCACAGTGGGATGCGAATGCGACCGTTACATGGAAGTATGGAACAACGTATTTACCCAGTTTGAAAATGACGGAAACGGTAACTACGAAACTCTGAAACAGAAAAATATTGATACAGGTATGGGCTTGGAGCGTCTTGCAGTTGTTGTTCAGGACGTAGATTCTATTTTTGACGTGGATACTATCTGCTCTCTTCGTAACCTTGTATGTGAGATTGCAGGAAAAGAGTATGGAAAAGAATACAATGATGATGTTTCCATTCGCCTGATTACAGACCATATCCGTTCTGCAACATTTATGATTTCTGACGGTATCATGCCAACAAATGAGGGAAGAGGATATGTACTTCGTCGTCTGATTCGCCGGGCAGCACGTCATGGACGTCTTCTTGGCATTCAGGGAGATTTCCTTGCAAAACTAAGTGCAGAGGTTATCAATGGTTCAAAAGACGGTTATCCGGAGCTTGAGGAGAAGAAGGATTTTATCTTTAAGGTTCTTACAAATGAGGAAAACCAGTTTAATAAGACTATTGATCAGGGACTTCGCATTCTTTCCGATATGGAAGAAGAGATGAAGGCAGCAGGAGAGAAGACTCTCTCCGGAGAAAATGCGTTTAAATTATACGATACTTACGGATTCCCTCTTGATCTTACAAAAGAAATCCTGGAAGAAAAGGGTTACGGAATCGATGAAAAAGGCTTCCAGGCTGCAATGGAAGAACAGCGTGTGAAAGCCCGCGAAGCGCGTGAAGTCACGAACTATATGGGTGCAGATGCTACTGTTTACGATGAAATCGATGCTTCTGTCACAACAGAATTTGTAGGATATGAACATCTTTCTTTTGATTCCGAGGTTACAGTTCTCACAACAGAGAATGAAATCGTAGCTTCTCTTATGGAAGGACAGAAGGGAACGGTATTTGTAAAAGAGACGCCTTTCTATGCAACAATGGGTGGACAGGAAGGCGATACCGGTGTGATTGAGACAGAAAACGGAAAATTCGTAGTAGAAGATACCATCAAGCTTCGCGGAGGCAAATTCGGTCACGTGGGCCACATGGAATCCGGTATGCTTTCCCAGGGAGAGACTGTTTCTCTGAAAGTAAATACATCTGCAAGAAGAGATACAGAGAAAAATCACAGCGCAACACACCTTCTTCAGAAAGCACTGAAAACAGTTCTTGGCACACATGTAGAGCAGAAAGGATCTCTCGTGACACCGGACAGACTTCGTTTCGACTTTGCACATTTCCAGGCTATGACACCGGAAGAAATTGAAAAGACAGAAGCACTTGTAAATGAGCAGATTCAGGCAGGACTTTCTGTAATCACGGATGTAATGGACATTGAGGAAGCAAAAAAATCAGGAGCAATGGCTCTCTTTGGAGAAAAGTATGATCAGAAGGTTCGTGTTGTTTCTATGGGAGACTTCTCGAAAGAACTTTGCGGTGGTACGCACGTTTCCAATACAAGTTCCATTATGCTTTTTAAGATTCTTTCTGAATCCGGTATTGCAGCAGGTGTGCGCCGTATTGAGGCTCTGACCGGAAATGCAGTTCTGGAATATTATAAGAAACAGGAGGCGCTTTTACAGGAGGCTTCCAAAGCTCTGAAAGTAAACTCAGGAGAAATTCTTGAGAAGATTGCGCATCTTCAGGAGGAAGTAAAAACACTTCAGAGTGAAAACGAATCCCTGAAGAGCAAAATGGCACAGGGTTCTCTTGGAAACGTTATGGATAAGGTTGTGGAAGTAGACGGAGTGAAGCTTCTCGCTGCAAAAGTAGAAGGCGTGGATATGAATGGCCTTCGTGACCTTGGAGACAGCCTGAAAGAAAAGCTGGGAGAAGGCGTTGTCCTTCTTGCGGCAGTAAACGGCGGAAAAGTAAATCTTCTTGCAATGGTAACAGAGAGTGCACAGAAGGCAGGCGCTCATGCAGGAAACCTTGTGAAAGCAGCGGCAGCCATTGTTGGCGGAGGCGGCGGCGGACGTCCGAACATGGCGCAGGCAGGCGGCAAGAATCCGGAAAAAGCAGATGAGGCAGTAGAAGCAGCAGCAGAAATTTTAAAGGGACAGCTTTCTAAATAATTTTTTTGCAAAATTAACCAAAAGATGTTGACGAACCTTAAGGCTATGATATATAATACTAATCGTGCAAGAAAAATACCCAGACAGTTGTATTTAAGCACAATCTACAACTGGAGGGAGGTTAGGTGTGAGTCTATGTCAAATGTAATCGTAAAAGAGAACGAGACTTTAGATAGCGCTCTTCGCAGATTTAAGAGAAGCTGTGCTAAAGCAGGAATTCAGCAGGAAATCCGCAAGAGAGAGCATTACGAGAAACCAAGCGTTCGTCGTAAGAAAAAATCTGAAGCCGCAAGAAAACGTAAATATAATTAATTGTGCGCAAAAGTCCCTGGCTGTTTAGTCAGGGATTTTTAATATGACAGAGGAAACTCAGTGATTTTCTGCTGATTGAGGTGAAGAATGATTTACAGAAACAATATTGAAAAGATAAAAAAGAAGAAAAGTGTAATTATGCGTATGCTAAATGTTGTGGTAAAAATATTGTTTAACCGCATTTTTTACGTGGCGCTTGCCCTTTTGATCCAGTTAGTATGGATTTTCCTGATCGCGGCAAAATTTGTGGGATATTCCCAGTATATTTCTATGGCACTTGAGGTTGTGACGATTGTTGTTGTCCTTTGGATTGTAAATAAGAAAATCAACCCTTCTTATAAACTTGCATGGACCATGCTGATCCTATGTATTCCTGTGTTTGGCGTTCTTTTGTACCTTTTGTTTGGACAGTCGCGAATTGCGACGGTAATGGAAGAAAGCTTTGAAAAGATTCTGGCTGAGACAAGTGAGTATTTAAAAGAAAATGCAGAGACAAGAGAAGCTTTGGAAAAAGAAGACCTTTCCGCATCTAGACAGTCATTATACATTAAAGAGTATTCAGGATATCCTTTAAACAGAAACACGGAAGCAGAGTATTTTCAGGTGGGGGATGATATGTTTCCTGTTTTTGTAAGGGAACTGAATGAGGCGAAACATTATATTTTTATTGAATATTACATTATTAACGATGGAGTGATGTGGCAGACAATTTTGGGAATTTTGGAAAAGAAAGCCGCCGAGGGTGTGGACGTGCGTCTGATGTACGATGGATTCGGCTGCCTGACGACACTTCCCAATAAATATTATGAGGAGCTTCGCAAAAAAGGCATCAAATGTGTAGTGTTTAACCGTTTCCGGCCTCTTTTAAATATTATTCAGAATAACCGGGATCACAGAAAACTGTGTATTATAGACGGACATACAGGATTTACAGGCGGTGTGAATCTGGCAGATGAGTATATTAATCAGAAGGAGCGTTTCGGACACTGGAAGGATACGGCAATCATGTTAAAAGGCGAAGCCGTATGGAATATGACCGCCATGTTTTTACATATGTGGAAGGTAGTAAACCGTACAGAGGAAGAAAAGCCATATGATTATTATTTGCCTCATACATTCCACCCGGAGCCGTTTGAGGGAAGCGGATACGTACAGCCTTTCTGTGATACGCCTCTTGATCATGAGACAGTGGGAGAGAACGTATACATGAATATTATCAACAGGGCAAAGGAATACGTATATATCTGTACGCCGTATCTGATTATTGATAATGAAATGATGACAGCCCTCTGCCTTGCTGCAAAAAGTGGTATAGACGTGCGTCTTATGACTCCGGGTATCCCGGATAAGAAAATTGTATTTTTACTTACCCAGTCTTATTACGAACAGCTTCTTGAGGCAGGAGTAAAAATTTACGAATATCAGCCGGGCTTCCTTCATGCAAAATCTTTTGTATGTGATGATAAAATCGGCGTGGTAGGAACTATTAACCTGGATTATAGAAGCCTGTATCTTCATTTTGAAGATGGCGTATGGCTTTATAAAAACAGCGTAATTGAAGATATTAAAGCGGATTTCCTCAATACTTTGGAATACTGCAATCCGATCAGTCTTGAATTCTGCAGAGGACGTTCTCTTCCTATAAGAGCCATGCAGAGTGTTCTGCGTCTCTTTGCGCCTATGATGTAAATAAAAAAGAAAGACAAAAGTACCGTTTCCCTGGTTTGAGGAGACGGTACTTTTATTTTCGCTTTTATGCTAAAGAGAAAGCTGGCGTTTGATTGCTTGAACAGTAGCCCGATACACACCGTAAAGGAACATACCCAGTACTGCGAAAGAAGTGATGCTGAGGAGAATGCTGGTTACTTCGGAATGAGAAATTCGGTTATCGTTTATGAAGAGAATCATAAAGAAAACAAATCCCATTGCCGTGATACCTACAACAGAAGGTGTTAAAAATACGCTGGTACACTGTTTTTTAACTTCCTGTGTAAGAAATTCCGGGGATGCTCCAAGAAGCTTTAAGTCTTCAAAAAGATAGCGGTTGTTAAGTGCTATGGTCTGGCAGCGTGTGTGAAGAATGATGCAGGCTGCAATGAGACATACAATAAAAATGAACAGGAACATCATAATATAAACAGAATAGGTCATCAGAAAATCGTGGGAATTTAATATCTGAAATACCGGCATATATGCCCATTCTGTCCGGAAAGCGGTAGAGTCTGGGTCGCTTTTTTTGAAACGTTCCACATCGGCGGCAAAATCATCGTATGAAATCCCTGCTTTTTCGTGGTTTGTCTTTGTGTAAATGTCAACGTAGTCAGGCATATAGCAGGAATCGTCCGTTTGTTTTACAATGGTGCGGAATAAATGATAGGCAAACTCGTAATTATCTTCGCCGTTTACATTGAAAAGAGAAAGTTTTCCTCGGTATTCTTCCGTAAGATTCCGGGAAATTTTTTCATAATCGCTGTCGTCCAGAACCATATAGCCTTCTCGTTTAAATAAAAGATCATAGTGGAGAAAACCTGCAAATTCTGTGGGGAGTGTTTCTTTTGTCACAGGATTTGTAATGAGAGAGCCGTAAGTAGAAAGATGATAAGTGGCAACTTCTTCTGTATCGGAAATTGCCATGAATGTGCCCGGCAGCACGTCGGTTTTCTGTCCTGTGATACAGTTAAAAGCGGTTTCTGACATACAGGTTCTCAGAGAGGCAAGTTCATTGTAAACGGTTTTAAAATGTCCGTCGGGCATAACGTACTGTGATTCACCGTCAAAAGCAAGGAAAACATAGTCTGCTTCTGTCCAGTCTTTCAGAGATACGTTATGCTCTGCAGCAATCTCTGTCACTTTTTCTTTATCCGGCATATTCTGGTCTGCCCGATAAGGGAAGAGATAGGCATAAGGTTTTGGTGCGTTGGCAGTGAGCTGAGGCCCCATCACGCTGAAAATATAGCCGGAGGCAAAGCAGGCGCCTGCAATGAGGGCGGTTCCTACAAGAAGATTGTTGACAGTCTGTTTTCCCTGAAATTTCATCATGCTGCGGCTTATAATATTTTTATAAGGTTTTTTTCTGTGAGAAATCCAGCCGTGTACCACGGTATGGAGAACTACAAGGTAAAGACCTATAAATACAGGGGCATAGGAGAGATTTACCCATGCAGGAGGCATGGCAGAGAAAGTCTCCATGTAGAATGTGGGTGTATAATATCCCAGTAAAAAGCCTGCAAAAATAAGAAGAAAACCAACAGGACCGCACCATTTGCCGGGAGTTTTTACCGGCTCATTTTTATGTTCTTCGTGGATTACATCCAGAATATTGGTTCTCACAAGGTAGCGGTTTGCAAGAGCCAGTGAAAAAATAACCACAAGGAGAGCAAAAAATACGGGAATGAATAAACAGCTCAGGTTTAAGTTCAGTACCATATCGGAGCTGTCGATAATAATAAGTCGAAATCCGTTCCACAGAATCCATACAAGAGGAAACCCTGCGAGAATGCCTGCGATGGAGGCGGAGGAACTTAAAAACAGAACTTCTTTAAAAAGTCCGGGAGCCAGGCGTTTTTTAGAAGCGCCAAGCGCCATGAGAACACCGAGTTGCTTTGATTTTTTGCGGAAAAACAGACTTGCTGCATAAATGGTAAAAACGCCGCAGCCAAAAAGCGTCAGTGAAAAAATGGCTATCATCTGTTTTCTGCTGTCTCCTCCTTCCGGAAATACAAGCTGTACTGTAGGGGAGAGCATGAGGATTGAATAAGCGGAGATCAGCATCAGCGCAATAAAATTGCAGAACAGATAAAGTCGTGCCTGTTTATAATCTGCTTTTTGAAGTTTTCTTTCCAGATCTTTCATTGTCTTCATAATTCTTCACTCATTTCTTTTATAGTATTCAGAAGCTGGCTATGGAAAAGTTGTTGGCTTCCATGATTTTCAAGCTGTTTATAAATAGTTCCATCTTTTAAAAGAATAACCCGGTCGCAAAACGAAGCGGAAAAACTATCGTGGGTTACCATAAGAATGGTGGCATCCATTTGAGAGCGGGCTGCTTCGAAAGATTCAATAACTTTAAGACTTGATTTGCTGTCAAGGTTTCCCGTCGGTTCATCTGCCAGAAGAAGGAGAGGGTTATTAATGAGGCTTCTTGCAACGGCTGTTCTCTGGCGTTCTCCGCCGGAAACATCTGCTGGATATTTGTTTTTTATATGTTCAATTCCAAAGAGAGAGAGAAGTTTATCTGCCCGTTTCTGGGCATCGTTTCCCACATCTTCTTTTATGATTCTGGGAATCAGAATATTTTCCCGTATGGTAAGTCCGTCAAGAAGCATGAAATCCTGAAATATAAAGCCAAGCTTTTCGTTGCGGACTTTTGCAAGCTGGACTTCATCGAGAGCTGCAATATTTTGTCCTCCCAGAGTGATACTTCCCCTGTCAAAGGGAATATAACAGGAAATACAGTTTAAAAGTGTGCTTTTTCCAGAACCGGAAGGTCCCATGACTGCTACAAATTCCCCTTTCGCAACTTGAAAGGAAATACCTTTCAGAACAGGGTACTGTATTTTGCCGGTGTAATAAGATTTTTCCAGATTTTTTACATATAACATAATCATTACCTGCCTTTCATTTGTTGAAGCAATCGTAACATAAAAAGAAAAAGCAGTGGAAAGGGGATGTCATATCCGGCAGATTCTATGTAAAGTTTTGCAAATGCCTGCGGAGGTTGTAAAGTTTTGCGCTTCTGATGTAAAGTTTGGGAGTTGTCCGGTTGCAAACAAAAGGAGGGAATGATAAAGTATAAAAGACAAAATACAGAAGGAGAAAAAATATGCTTCGGATTGCTATATGTGATGATGATATAAATGCAAGAGATGCTCTTCATATTCAGCTTGAGAGTATTCTTATGGAAGAAACAGAAAAAATCGTCTATGAGTTTGTTGCCGGACAGACGGTTGTAAACTGGCTTTTGAAACATCCGGGAGAGATTGATCTTTTGTTTCTTGATGTAGAAATGCCGGGGTTAAACGGAATGGAGACAGCAGAAAGAATCCGGGAATTTGACAAAAATATGATTCTTGTATTTGTGACAGGATATACGGATTATGTGTTTGACGGATACCGTGTGGGAGCCCTGGATTACGTGATAAAGCCGGCAGTAAAAGAGCGGCTTTCTGAGATTATGAAGCGTGTGCGGGCACAGATTTTTTCACAGTCGAAAGAGAATTTCGTGTTTCAGAATATAGACGGAACATATCGCTTTTCATATGAAGAAATTTTATATTTTTATAGCGAGAGACGGCAGGTTACGGTTGTGACAGAACGGGGAGATTTTACTTTTTACGGAAAATTAGGTGAGGTAGAAAATCAGACAGGCGGAGATTTTGTGCGGATTCATCAGAGGTATCTTGTAAATGGAAAAAAGGTAAGCCATATCGGAAGCGCTTCTCTTCTCATAGGCGAGGGAGAGAACAGGGCGGAGCTGCCCATTAGCAGAGGGCTTCGGGAGGCGGCATCGTCAAAGCTTGCAAGAATATTGTTGAGAGGATAAAACAGATGAAGCTATTTCCCTTATTAATTGGAGCAAATGTTTTAAATTATTTTACAGTTACCCATTTTGTTCAGGTAAAAAAGAAGTGGTGGGCAAAAATCGGTATTTTTATTGTATCTTTCCTTCTTACAGGCATGATTATGTACATTGGAGAGTGGACAAATTTTATGCCTACTTTTGGAGCAGCTTTGTTTGGAATATATCTTTGCTGTGAGGGAAGCAGTCTGAAAAAAATAACTTTTGGACTTTTGAGTGTTACTGTGTATTGTACAGCAAACGCCCTGTTTGATAATTATCTTGATATAAGTGATTCGGATAGATATTGGGGGAGGTTTCTGTTTGCTGTCATTTTGTTTGTGGGAATGAAGCTGTTTTTTCGTTCCACAGACAGGGAAGAAGAGCTTTCCTCTTCTATGTGGGGACTTTTAATCCTTCTCATTCTGACACCCCTTGGAATTGTGTTCAGCGTGATTCTTCTCACAAATAGATACGGCTGGGCAAGGGAGGCAGAGGGATTTTTATATATACTTTTGTGCGTGGCTCTTTTTGCGGTGATCGGACTTTTGTGGACGGTACAGGTTCTGATGCGGCAAAAGCGAATGGAGCGGGAGCATATGTACATGGAAATGAACCGGAAATATTATGAAATGATGGAGCAGCAGCACTTTGAAATCCGCCGCTTAAAACATGATATGGCCAATCATCTTCAGGTACTTCTGGGACTTTCAGAGGAAAAGAGAGAGGCATATATTCGGGAACTGATAAAGGGACATGGTGTGTTCGGAACCTTAAATTACTGTAAAGATTCCACAGTAAATGCAGTTCTTGTATCAAAAGAACAGTTTCTGGAAGAGAGAAAAATTGCATTTCGGTATAAAATAGATATTCAGGAGGAGCTTCCTTTTGAGAAGCCGGATATTTGCGCCATGTTTGCAAATGCCCTTGATAATGCAGCAGAGGCAATTGAGAGGGAGGGAGTTTCAGAAGAGAAACGGAGGATTTCTCTGGAAAGTAGATTTCGAAAGGGAATGTTCGTGCTTTCTGTAAAAAATCCTTCCTCTGTAAAAGTGGTGGAGGGAAAGATTCCGAATACCGGAAAAACAGACAGGAAAAATCACGGGGTTGGCTTAAAGAGTATACAGGAAGCGGTAAAACGGTATCAGGGAAATATGGAGCTTCACACAGAGGATGGAATATTTGAATTGTTTCTCTGGATACAGTTTCCTGACAGTTGACAAATTCTACAAAAAACTTCATAAGACTCCATTGCTGAACAGAAAAAACAGAGTTACACTGAAAAGCAGAAAGGAGAGAAAATGAAAGAGTTAAATATAGGAACTGTACTCGGAGAGCGTAGAAGAGAAAAAGGAGTAACGCAGGAAGAGGTAGCGGCTTTTGTAGGGGTTTCCAAAGCATCTGTTTCCAAATGGGAAACGGGGCAGAGTTATCCGGATATTACAGTACTTCCTGTGCTTGCTTCTTTTTTTCATATTACCATAGATGAGCTTTTAGGGTACCGTCCTCAGCTTACGGAAAAAGAAATATGGGAGGCATATCAAAAATTTACCCAACTTTTCACCCAGGAATCATTCTGGAATGTGATAGAAAAAGTGAGGGATCTTATAAGAAAATATGATGCCTGTTATCCATTGTTTCTTGCTATGGCACAGCTTTTGCTGAATCATTGTAATCTTGCATCTTCCGGTGAGGAGAGGGAACTTATTTTAAAAGAGGCGCAGGAGCTTTGTGTCCGTGTGCAAAAAGAAAGTGAAGATACGCTGCTGAAAAAAGATGCCATTGTGTTTGAGGGTTTTTTATCTATTATGAAAAGAGAACCGGAGCGTGTTCTGGAACTTTTCGGGGAGAAACTCCGTCCCCGGATTTCTTCGGAAATTCTTCTTGTAAGTGCGTACAGCCTTCTTGGAGAAAAAAAGAAAGCTTTGGAATATTGTCAGGCGCTTCTTTATGAAGGAACAGTAGAAATGATGGATCTTCTGGCAAATTATCTGGCCCTTTGTGAAGACGATAAAAAAGAGCTTTGTTTTTCTTCTGTGCGGGGAATGGAGGCAGCATTTTCTCTGAAAAGCCTTCTTCCTCATAAAATGATTCATTTATATATGATGGAAGCCGTTTATTATGGAGAACAGAAAAACAGAGGAAAGACATTAAAGGCTCTTTATGATTACGGAGAAACGATTCAGAAAAATTGGAAAGATTTTACCATTCATGGAGATGCGTTTTTTGACCTTCTGGAGCAGTGGATTCAGGAAGTGGGAATCCGTCGGGAAATGCCCAGAAATATGCAGTTTATCCGGGAGGATATCATAAGAAGTGTAAAAGAGAATCCTGTATTTGATTTTCTGAAAGAAGAAAAAGAATTTCGTATCCTTATAAAAAGACTTGAAAACCTGCAGATTGAAGAGAGGGATTGATATGAGTACAGTTTTGGAAATCAAACATTTTTACAAGACATATAAAAACGGAAAAAAGGCAGTGGAGGATTTGAATCTTTCTGTACAGCCAGGAGAAATTTATGGTTTTATCGGGCAGAATGGAGCAGGAAAAACGACGACAATACGGGCAGTAACAGGAGTCATGGATTTTGATAAGGGAGAGATTCTTATAGATGGACATTCTGTGAAAAAAGAGCCGGTTCTCTGTAAATCGGTTACAGCTTATATTCCGGACAATCCAGATTTATATGAGTTTTTGACAGGAATTCAATATCTGGAATACATGGCAGATATGTTTCTGGTAGATACAGAAACAAGAAAGCAAAGGATTCATAAATATGCACAGCTTCTTGGGATGACGGAAAGTCTTGGAGATTTTATTGGAAATTATTCTCATGGAATGAAACAGAAAACAGCTCTTATTGGAGCGTTTCTTCATAAACCAAAACTTCTTGTTCTGGATGAGCCATTTGTGGGGCTGGATCCGGAAGCGTCCTTTCACTTAAAGGATATGATGCGTCAGCTTTGTAAAGAGGGCAGCAGTATTTTCTTTTCCACGCATGTGCTGGATGTGGCGGAAAAGCTGTGCCATAAGGTTGCTATTATTCAAAAAGGCAGGATTGTGGCAGATGGAAAGATGGAAGATGTAAAAGGAAATGCAAGTCTTGAGGAAGTATTCCTGGAGGGCGTGGGAAATGAAAAATAAAGTGTGGCTTATCACAAAAATACAGCTTATGCGTGTGTGTAATCCAGAGTTTTTCAAAGACAGGGGACTGCGGAAAAAGAGAAAGCGTTTTCTTCTTCTTTCTATTGGAATGGTGGGAATCGGGGTTTTGATTATGTTTTACAGCGCACTGATCTCTCTTGGGTTTGTGCAGATGGGAATGGGAGAAGCCATTCCTGTTGTGATGATGGGGGGGTGTTCTCTTCTTCTTGTTGCAGTTTCTTTTATGAAAAGCGGAGGTACGCTTTTTGGAGGGAAAAATTTGGATATGGTGATTTCCCTTCCTGTGACGGTGCGCCAGGTGGTGTTTTCCAGGATGCTGTTTCTCTATGGCGCAGGCATTCTTGTGTTTTTTGCAGGATTTTTTCCGGCAGCTCTGGTCTATGCAGTACATATGGGTGTGGATGCGGAAAAAGTTTTTAACCTTTTTCTTGTTATAGTGCTAGGACCGTGTATTCCTGTTATTTTGTCCCTTGTTTTAAGTGTTCTGATTATGCTGTTTGCAGAGCGCCTTCCTCACAGAGAAATTTTTGCGATTGCCTTAAATGTAGCGGTTTTGGTAGGAATCCTTTTCTGGATAGGAAAAATCTCCGCGACAATGGATGAGGAAGCATTGATGGATATAGGAAGAGCGCTGGCGAATGGAGTAACTTCTGTATATCCTCCGGCTGGTATGGCGTTCTCTCTTTTGGAGAAGGGAAGTATTTGGGGAACGTTTCTTTTTGCATTTTTGTCTATTGCCTCGTTCTTGGGATTTGTAATCTTAGTTTCCTTTTTTTATGTGAAAATCAACGAAATGCTTTCCTTTGGCAGAGCAAAGGCTGCGGGAAAGATTACATATGGAAAGGGAAGGGGAATCCGACAAGCGCTTCTGAAAAAAGAATGGAGAAGACTTCTTTCTTGTCCGATTTACGCCATGAATACAGTGGTAGGCTATGTGCTTATGATTTTACTTGGTATTATGGTTCTTACCATGAAAGAAGAAATGCTGTCAGGAATGCTGGATATTCCTGGAATCGAAAATCAGCTGGCGAAAGCATTTCCGTTTATCATAGCAATGTGCATCGGAATCGCGCCTATGACTGCGCCCTCTCTTTCTCTGGAGGGAAAAAGCCGGTGGATTATGTGCAGCCTTCCGGTAAAATCCATAGAAATTTTTCGGGCAAAGATTACGCTGAATCTTTTATTTGCAGTACCGTCCGCTTTTTTATGTAGTCTTTGTGTATTAATAAAATTTCCGGGAACGGCAGCAGACAATATCCTTCTTTTTGTTCTGCCTCTTGTCTTTGGTGTATTTACAGCAGTATTTGGAATGGCAGTTAATGTAAAATTTCCAAGCTACGACTGGACGCAGGAAATTCAGGCAGTAAAAAATTCGGCATCTGTTTTAATCTGTGTATTTACAGGTATGTTTGCAACGCTGCTTCCACTTATGATTGTGATGGCGCTGCCTGCACTTCGTACAGTAATTTCCTGGGGATTTGTGATTGTTTCGGCAGGACTTTCGGTGATGCTCTGGAAGCGTCTTGAAAAAGTAAGATTTTGGGTGTGAGAAAGTAGTCGATGAGGTTATGTTGAGGCACAAATTGTGAGGGAAAATTTTGGTTTGTTTCAATTTATGATAGAAATTATGATAAAAAATTTATAATTGCGTGTCGGAAAAGATATTTACGAAAAGAACAATTTGTGCTAAAATAAGAATACATCATCGAAAGGGGGAGTCACATGACAGACAGTGAGCTATTGCTGGCGATTCACCAGAATATGCAGACAATGAAAACAGATATGGCAGAGTTGAAAACAGATGTCGGCGAGCTGAAGACAGACATGTCAGGTTTAAAGACGGAAGTTGGCGAGTTGAAGGCAAATGTGTCAGGCTTAAAGACGGAAGTTGGCGAGCTGAAAGAAGACATGTCAGGCTTAAAGATGGAAGTTGGCGAGCTGAAAGAAGATATGTCAGGTTTAAAGACGGAAGTCAGCGAGCTGAAAGAAGACATGTCAGGTTTAAAGACGGAAGTTGGTGAGCTGAAGGCAAATGTGTCAGGCTTAAAGATGGAAGTTGGTGAGCTGAAGGCAAATGTGTCAGGCTTAAAGACGCAAGTTGGCAAATTGAAAGAAGACATGTCGGGAATCAAAACAGAAGTTGCTAAGTTGAAGACAGATATGTCGGGATTAAAGACAGCAGTCAGCAAAATTACGGCAGATGTAGAAGTACTGAAAACGGAAGTTATTGATTTGAAAGGAAATGTATCAGAATTAAAGACAAATGTGGAAAATCTGCAGTCTGAAACACAAATGATGAAGACGAACCTGAAAGTATTAGAATCAAACGTTAAGATGATGAGTACAGAAATACAAGAGATAAAAGTGGAAACAGAGAATATGAACCATAAAGTTATAAATATAGAAATGGTTCTTGAAAATCAGACAAATTATAATATCCGACTGTTAGCGGAAAATCATATGAGTCTGGTAGAAAAAATGGATAAAGCTGTTCATGTTTCTAAATGGGAGGCGCTGAATGAGATCAAAATGAATCTTCTGGACGTAAGAGTAGAAAAATTGGAAAAAGGATTCCAGGAGTTGAAAACGCAGATCGCATAAGAGGCGTTGTGTGAAAGGTGCAAAGTTTTGAAAAGAACTTTGCACCTTTTGCGTGGAGCACGTTTTTTTAGGATTGAAGCTCTAAAATTGCCCGATAGTGAGAGGAGATAAATCTGCTTCTGATTTTTGCTTTTTTGAAAAAACTGTAAAAAAGTGTTGACAGATGGATTCTTCTGTGGTAATCTAATTGAG
>Snoopy_p2__coassemble_217_pt1 | contig 122961 bp, 110 predicted proteins | sample Snoopy_p2__metabat2_high_PE_016 | metagenome-assembled genome bin Snoopy_p2 | reverse complement strand
TTTATTATGCCTTAAAAGCGAAAAAATAGTTTGTTATAGTGTGCCTGATAATACTCTCAGATATGATAGGGCGGCGGAAAACTCTGATTTTATCAGGAATTATCTCAGCAGCAGGCTCATTCTGTATGATTGCAACAGACTGCTTCTGGGTGATTTTAATCGCGATGGGGCTGAATGCCTTCAGTTATAATCTTGTGTCAGGAACACGGGAAGCGCTTACATACGACAGTCTCCTGGAAGGCGGCTTGGAAGAACGGTACTTAAAGGTTTCTTCTATACAGGAAAATATTTATCTGGGGATTTTTACAATGACAAATCTTCTTAGTGTGGTAACGGTGGCGCTCGGGTATCGCAAAGCGTATTTTATTTCTATGATGCAGGGAATTTTAAGCTCTTTTGTGGCCATGCGCCTTTCAGAAGTAAATGTGGGAATAGAAAAGAAGAAAGAAAAGCTGACCTGTGCAGACATAAGAAGAGAACTGATATCATATACAGGGCAAAGCCTGGGTTTTCTGAAAAAGAATCCATCTGTGTGCAGACGTATGCTGCTCGGCGGGATTGTTGCATCCGGGTGTTACATAGTGAATATGATGATGCAGGAACACCTTGTATCCTGTGGACTGAAAGCAGGATGGATTGGCGTTCCCCTTTTATTTATTTCTATTTTCAGCATGGTGGGAGCGGCTCTGGCAGGGAAAACAGAGCAGGTGCAATTAAAGAAATTAATGTTTATGGGAAGTCTGGCAGCGGGACTTTTTATAGCAGTGAGCAGCAGTACGGTGATCGTCGTTTCCGTATTTGCAGCAGGAATGGCACATGCAGCAGAGGAAGTGCTGATGCTGCGGATAGAAAGTGAAAACCAGAGAGTATTTTCCAGTGAAATACGTGCTACAATGGCCTCGGTGAGCAGCATGGCATACAGTGTTTTTATGGTAATTTTAAGTCCGCTTACCGGGTGGGCTGCAGAAAAATTATCCGTAGAAACAGCTTTTGGAGGTCTTGGGATTCTTGTGGCAGGTGCTGGAATGATTTTGTGCCGGAAACCCCAATCTGGTGTTGACAAACACTCCCGAAAACTATAATCTAAAGCTGATACTATAATTATGGAGGTATACTTAAATGATACGACTGACAAATTGTGGGGAAAAGAATGTGACAGTGCTTTTTTGTCACGGAAACTCCGACAAAATGGAGGGTTTTTCTGAAGCTGCGAAACAGCTTTTCCAGGGAGAGCTTCTGCAGACAGCCTGGACAACAGACAAGGAAGGAAAACTGGTTCTTTTAACAGGAATGGGGGAGCCTGGTCTTGAGGTGATTCGCTTAAAAGAGCTGGGAGCCGCAGCAGTAAAAGAATGCAGAGCAAAGAAAATCACAGATTTTTCCATGAACATAGAAGAAGTAATTAAGGAGTATGGCGTGGATGCTGTACGCCATATTACAGAAGGTGCTGTTCTTGGCACATATGAGCAGAGAAATTTTAAAGAAAAACAGGAAGAAGAAGCGCTTGATATAGAACTGTGCGGAATTTCAGAGGGAGATTTTGAAGAGGCTCAGAAGCTTTTCCAGGAAACGCTTACTGTGACAGAGGGAATCTGCTTTGCAAGAAACATGGTAAATCTTCCGGGAAATCGTCTTCGTCCTGAAGATTTTGCAAAATCCATCATGGAATTTGTAAAAGACACGGAAATTGAGACAGAGCTTCTCGATGTAAATACATTAAAAGAAAAAGGAATGCAGGGACTGCTTGGTGTGGGTGAGAGCAGCGAATTTCCTCCATGTCTTCTTGTTCTTCGCTATACAGGCAACCCGGAGGATTCAAGAAAGACAGGCCTCGTAGGAAAAGGCGTTACATGTGATACAGGCGGATACTGCTTAAAACCTGCAAACTCCATGCTTGGAATCAAAGGCGATATGGCGGGCGGAGCTGCTGTAAGCGGAGCAATCTACTCTCTTGCAAAAAATAAAGTTCCGGTAAATGCAGTTGCAGTTATCCCGATGTGTGAAAACAGAATTTCTCCAGGCAGCCTTCTTCCGGGAGACGTAATTGGCTCTTATGCAGGAAAAACCATTGAGGTGGCAAACACAGATGCAGAGGGAAGACTGATTCTGGCAGACGCTGTTTCTTATGCGGTACGTGATGAAGGTGTGACAGAGGTTCTTGATATTGCAACACTTACAGGTGCAGTTGTGGGAATGTTTGGTTTTACTGTCACAGGTGCAGTATGTGACAATGACGAAATGTATCAGCGTTTCGAAAAGGCTCATACATATGCAGGAGAACGCTGCAGCAGAATTCCTTTTTACGCAGAGCATGAAAAAATGATTGAAAGTAAGATTGCAGATGTTCGCAATTTAAGCAGCGATGGCTGCGGCACCATTACAGCAGGACTGTTTATCAGAGCCTTTGCAGAAGAGCGTCCGTGGCTTCACCTTGACATTGCAGGAACAGCATGGGTGGATGCCCCGATTTTTGCATTCCAGTCAGCAGGAGCAACAGGTGCGGGAGTATATTCTATTTACCGTTTTTGCTGCGAAAAATAATTGGAGGAACGACAATTCATGAACGGAATATTTTTAGAGAAAAACAGAGAGCGTATTCTGGCTCAGTATGAAGAACTGAAAAAAGCCCTTCCGGAGCGTATGGCGGAAGTGGATGCGGAAATTTCCAAATGGGAAGATAATACAGCTTTGGCATGCAAGTATATGTATATCACAATGCCGTACAGCGATATTGCGAACTATGAGCCGGAAATTTTCAAGGATTACGGAGAAAATGCCGTATGGTTGTGGGAAAACAGGGAAGATGTAAAAGCTCTTCCTGAGGAGATTTTCTTAAATTACGTGCTGTATTGCCGTGTAAACGAGGAAGAGGTGGCGCCGTGCCGTACCTTTTTCCGGGAGCAGATGGGTGAGCGAGTTCTTTCCCTTCACGGAAAGGCAGCAGCTCTTGAAGTAAATTACTGGTGTGCAGAGGAAGCCACATACCACTGCACAGATGAGAGAACCCTTTCTGCAATTACTGTGTACAGAAGAGGAAACGGAAGATGTGGAGAAGAATCTGTATTTACTGTAAATGCAATGCGAAGTGTGGGAATCCCTGCAAGACAGGTGTATGCGCCGAGATGGTCCCACTGCGACGACAACCATGCATGGGTAGAGGTATGGTGTGAGGGAGACTGGTATTTCCTTGGAGCATGTGAGCCGCTTCCTATCTTAAATAAGGGTTGGTTTACAAATGCTTCTTCACGTGCCATGATGGTGCACTCCAGATGTTTTGATACAACTGGATTTGACGAGGAAAATATCGACCGTGAGGGAATGGTAGCTGTTTTTAACGAGCTGAAAAGATATGCGGCTGTAAAGAAAATCCAGGTTCAGGTTGTGGATGGAGACAAAAATCCGGTTTCCGGAGCAAAAGTATACTTCGAGGTGCTTAACTACTCCGAGTTTTCTCCTGTGGCAGAAGCAAAAACAGATGAAAAGGGATGCGTTTCTCTTACAACAGGTCTTGGAAGCCTTCATATTATGGCTGTGTACGGTGAGAAGTGTGCAGAAACATATATGGATACAAGAAACTGCGATACATGTGTAGTTTCTCTTGAAGAGACAGAAGTGCGTGATATATGGATGGAAATGGATATGATCGCGCCTGTAGATACACCTGTAAATACAGATACACCTACAGAAGAACAGACAAGAATCGGAGACCGTCGTCTTGATGAGGCGGCTGCAAAACGTCTGAAAAAGACAGAAAACTGGGAAAACCCGGAGAAAGCAATTTTCCTTGGAAAAGAAGATCACAAAGAACTCAGAAAAGAAATGCTCTCTGCTCTTACAGAAAAAGACCAGACAGATTTCGTGAGCAGCGTTCTGGAAGACCATCTGGCACTTGCTCTTCCTTATGAGAGTACAACAGACCATGAAACATTTGTAAAATACATTCTGAATCCAAGAGTGCGCAACGAGATTCTCAAGCCGTACAGAAAGGAAATTCAGGAGGCATTTACAGAAGAGGAGAAAGCTCTTTTTGTAAAAGAACCGAAAAAACTCTGGGAAGCAGTAGACAGCCGATTCTCCTCCTGTGCAGATAAAGAAAGAAGCAGTATTATCACAACTCCTGCAGGATGTCTCCGCACAGGAATCGCAAGCCCACTTTCCAAAAAAATCTTCTTTGTGGCAGCAGCAAGAACGCTTGGAATTCCGGCAAGACTGAATCCGAGAGACGATGCAATGGAATACATGGAGAATGGAAGCTTTGTGGCAGTTCTTCCTGAGAGCGAGAAAAACTGCAGTCTTGTATTAAAAGGTGGGGATGGAGTTGTATGGAAATATTTCCTGAACTGGTCTATTGCAAGATTTGTAGACGGACGCTTTGTATCCTTACAGCTTGAAGATGCAAAATGGGAGGACGGAAAACTTGTCCTCGGTCTTGATGCAGGACAGTATCGTATTCTTACATCAAACCGCCTTCCAAACGGAAATATTTTTGCAAACCGCTATTATCTGGATATTGCAGTGGGAGAAGAAAAGGAAGCAGAGCTTGTTCTTCGCCATGCAGATCTTGAGGATATGCTGGAAAGCATTGACATTCCGGACTTCGAGCTTTGCAAAAACGAGCCTTCCGAAGAAGCAGTAAAAGCATCTGTTCTTACAGAAAAAGGAAAACATATTTTCATGTTCCTGGAAGAGAGCCGTGAGCCTACGGAACATATTTTGAATGAGATGATCGAGCAGAAGGAAGCGTTTGAAAAGCTTGGAGATAAAGTGATTTTTGTAGTACGTACAGAAGCGGCATTAAAAGATCCGAATATTGCAAGAGCTCTTCGTACCTTCCCGGAAATTCAGGTGTACTTTGACAGCTTTAAAACTCTTATAGAAACACTTGGAAGACGTATGTATGTTGATCATGAAAAACTTCCTCTGATTATTGTAACAGATGGAAAATTAAATGGAATTTACGCTACAAGCGGTTACAATGTTGGAACCGGAGATATGCTCCTGCGTCTTATGTAAATAATAATGAAAAAACAGAAGGGGATGGCCGTGAAACGGATGCGGCTGTCTCCTTTTGTTATGCGGAAAATTAGAGTGGAGGATTTTAAATGGGACAAATGTCCGCTGTATGCGGACATGAATAAAAACTGGCAGATAGTGTATGCTTTTAAAAATAGTGAGAAATTATAAAATAATAAAAAGTTTTCTGAATAATATAAAAAGGGTAAAATTGCATAACTAAAAGAGAAAAATGGATTGCATTTTATGTGGAAAAATGATAATATATATTCATAACGACTGAAGACCGTGCAAAATAAACATAGGACTCATGTCCGCAACACAAGGAAATTTATTTTTGCACAACAAATTTTAGGAGGATGTATATGAAGAAAAGAGCAATGCGCATTGTAGCAGTAGCAGCTGCGGCAACTATGGTAGTTGGCTCCGTAGCTCCTGTCTATGCAAAGAAAAAGGACAAGGAAGTGAAATTAACAGAAGCCGGAACTTACCCAATTGTTCCGGAAGGAGAAGAGCTTACCTTAACCTGCTTCACTATGACAATGCCTAATGTTGAAAACTTTGAGACAAACGATTTTACAAAGTATCTGGAAGACTTAACAGGCGTTCATATCGAGTGGGTAACAGCTGGTCGTGATGACTGGCAGGAGAAGCTGAACATGATGTTATCTTCCGGCGATTATCCGGATATGCTTCTTGGTCTTTCTCCAGATCTTGCTAAGTTTGGTGTAAAAGAGCAGATTATTGTTCCTATGGACGAGTACATCAATGAAGAGAATATGCCAAACTACATGAAACTGTATGGTGACAGACTTGACTTAAGCCGTGAAACAGACGGACAGATTTATTCTCTGATTGCTGAGAATGACTGCTACCACTGCTCCTACGGACGTAAAATGTGGATCAACACAAAACATCTGGAAGAAATGGGCGTAGAAATGCCGACTACTACAGATGAATTCCTGGAAGTATGTAAGAAATTTAAAGAGTACAAACCGGATGGCATTGCTGTTTTAGGTTCTGCTCCGGGACAGGGATGGTACTCTGAGTTTGAAAACTTCCTGATGGGTTCCTTTATTCTTCCGCCAAGTAAATCCTACACATTAGACAGACGTGATAAAACTGCTGTAACATGGGACGGAGAAATTGTATGTGTTGCACAGGATGACCGTTACAGAGAGTTCCTGAAATATGCAAACACTCTGTATAACGAAGGCGCTCTTTATGATGGAGACTTCACTCAGACAGAAGAGCAGATGAAATCTATTATCAACCAGGATGGAGCTCCTGTACTTGCATTTACAACAGGAACAATCTCCAACTGTATTGATGTTACATCCAACCCGGATCTTTACGCACAGTATGAGGCAATGTCTCCTCTGAAAGGACCGGATGGAACACAGCTTACAACATACTTTAAATATTTATCTATTAACGACGGAAACTTCAGTATCACAGATACATGTAAGAGCCCGGAAGCAGCTCTTCGCTGGGCAGACTTCTTCTACAGCGAGATTGGTGACCTTGCTTCTCAGTACGGTGCAGACGAAGGAAAAGACTGGGTTCTTAATCCGGAAGGAAAATTCGGTCTCAATGGAGAGCCGGCTAAATATGAAATCCTCAACAAATATTCTGCAGAAACACAGAATCATGACTGGCAGGATCTTGGTATCCGTGTAGCTCCGGCAGAGTACAGATTAGGTGCTGCTGTAGAACAGGATGTTGATGTAAAAGGAGCAGACGGACTGGAAAAATTACTGTACGATGCAACTGAGCAGAAATATGCTCCATACGGACAGACAGAAGAAAACTCTGACCTTGATGTACTTCCTAAACTGAAACTGACAAGTGAAGAGACTTCCAGCATTTCTACTGTTGCAGTAGAAATTGAGAAGCTTATTGACGAGGCTTCCACAGCATACATTGTTGGAACAAGAAATATCAACGATGACAAAGACTGGGATTCCTTCAAAGACGCTCTTGACAAAGCTGGTCTGAAAGACTTACTTGAAGTTTACCAGACAGCTTATGACAGACAGATGAAATAATTAAATACAGATAAAAGATTCTGGGATGACCGGATCAGCTTCTGATTCGGTCATCTTTATTCTGAGTAAAGGAGGGGCAGAAAGTGAGCAAAAAATCAAAAGCAGTTACCCCTGTAAAAAGTAAAGGGAATAAGATTAAATCATCAAACTGGCAGTTCTGGCTTATTATAGCTCTGCCATGTATTTATGCACTTATGTTTGCTTATGTGCCTATGGCAGGTATCCTGATGGCGTTTGAAGACTTCAGCCCGAGAAAAGGATTTTTTGGAAGTGACTGGGTGGGTTTTGACCACTTTATAAGATTCCTGACTTCCACTTCCAGTGTGCAGGTTATTAAAAATACATTTATTTTAGGTGCTTATAACATTCTTGTTACTTTCCCGATACCGATCATTCTGGCTGTTGCCATCAATGAGGTTCAGGCAAAATTCTTCAAGAAAAGTGTGCAGATGATCACATATGCACCATACTTCATTTCTATCGTTGTACTTGTTGGTATGCTCATGCAGATGACAGACCTTCGTACAGGTGTTTTTAACGTATTATTACAGAAAGTTGGTATCGACCCGATCAACTTCTTCGGAGATGCGGGATTATTCCGCCATCTGTATGTATGGAGCGGTGTATGGCAGACCGCAGGATATTCGGCGATTATTTATATTGCGGCATTGGCAGGTGTAAGCCCTGAGCTTAAGGAAGCTGCCGTTATGGATGGTGCAACACGACTTCAGAGAATTATCCACGTAGACCTTCCGTGTATTATGCCGACAATCGTTATTATGCTGATTATGAGTTGTGGAAATATTGTAAATATCGGATTTGATAAAGTATTCTTAATGCAGAACTCAATGAATGCAAGTGTTTCTGAGGTTATTTCCACCTTCGTTTATAAAGTAGGTATTACAAATGCAGATTATGGCTTCTCTACAGCAGCTGGTCTGTTTCAGTCTGTCGTAAGTCTTGTGCTTCTTGTTTCTGTAAACAAGATCAGCAAGAAGGTTACGGATAACAGCTTGTGGTAGGAGGTAAGCATATGAATACAAAATTTAAAAATTCCAGTGCAGGGGATAAGGCGTTTATTATTCTCGTGTACGTGCTTCTTTCAGCAGTTATGTTAATTGTACTTTATCCTCTGATTTATATTGTGTCTGCATCTTTTTCAGACCCGCAGGCAGTAGTCAGCGGCAAGGTAATGTTGTGGCCTGTAGATGTGACGTTAAGAGGATATAAAGCGGTATTTAGAAATCCTAAGATTCTTACCGGATTTATGAACTCTTTCATCTATATGGGTGTTGGAACCGTTGTAAACCTGATTATGACAATGCTTTGTGCATATCCTCTTTCCAGAAAAGAGTTTACAGCAAGAAATAAGATTGCAGCATTATTCGTATTTACCATGTATTTCTCCGGCGGTCTTATGCCTACATACATGATCGTAAATAAGCTTGGTCTTATCAATACACGTTGGGCAATGATCATCCCGAGTGCTATGTCCACTTACAATATGATCATCGCACGTACTTATATGGTAAACTCCATTCCGGATGAGCTGTATGAAGCAGCACAGATCGATGGATGCTCTCCATTTAAATATCTCTTAAAAGTTGTAGTCCCGCTGTGTAAGCCGATTCTTGCGGTACTGACTCTTTACTATGGTATTGCTAAATGGAATAACTATTTTGACGCGATGCTGTATATTAACGATGCAAGCTTACAGCCGCTTACAATCGTATTAAGAGAGATCCTGATCCAGAACCAGATTGACCCGACCATGCTGACAGACGCTTCGGCGCTTGCCCAATTACAGGGTATGACAGAGCTTCTGAAATACGCAGTTATTGTAGTTGCATCTGTTCCGGTACTTGCTATTTACCCATTCGTACAGAAATACTTTGTAAAAGGTGTTACAATCGGTGCGGTTAAAGGATGATAATAAAAAAAATAATGCTGTCTGCTCTGCTGTTTCCGGTGCTTTTAGCAGGTGTATATAAGAAAGTGCCGGCAGCGGAGAAAGCGGATCTGGTTGTTTTCCAGGAGCTTGAAAGTGAAGAGAGCAGAGAGACTTATGAAGAGATTCTTACAGAGTATACAGAAGAAACCGGGACAAAAATCCGATTGGAGACATATTCCTCTTCCGATTACCGGAAAGAGCTTGAGGCTGCCTTTGCAGAAGGGAGTGAGCCGGACGTATATACAGGAAGCCTTGCGGATATGACGAAAGATTTTAATGATGGGCAGCTTCACAATTTTCTTTATCTTTATGATGAGGAAAATGTGTATCAGCCGGGAGAGAGCTGGAGTGATAAGCTGCCTGCTCCTGTAAAAGATAAAATGTATATTTCAAATAAAGAAATACCAGGTTATCCTGCTTCTTTTGAGACAGTAAGGATTCTCTGCAATAAGGAACTTTTTGATTCTGCCCATGTGGAAATACCACAGACATGGGCAGAATTTTTAGAATCCTGTAAAAAATTTACGGATTCTGGAATCAGGCCTCTTGCTTTTCCGGGCAGTTCATACGGGGAACCTGCATGGCAGTGGTTTTTAAATTCCCTTGGAAATCAGACTGCGGGGAATTTGCCGGATTTTCTGGATGTCAACGAGAGAGAGAAAGGCTATGTGGAATTGAACGAGTTCTGCAGGGGAATTGAGCAGGGAGATATAGATTTTCAGAAAGAATTTCTCTCACCATACAAACGGTTTCAGGAACTTGCACAATTTCTGGGAGAGGACTTTGAAAATATGACTCAGGATCAGGCATTGGAAGCTTTTGAGAAGGGGGAAGCAGCAATGGTGCTGACAGAGAGCGGCTCCATAAAAGAAATGGAAGCTGTTGCAGAAGGAGAATTTTCTACAGAAGCAATTTCTGTGCCCGTTATTATGAAAGATACCGATGAAAATTCTGCTGAAAAACCCGTTCTGCCTTATGTTCAGCCGGAAATGATTTACGGAATAAATTCTTCTCTGAAAAAAGAGGGTGAAAAGCTGGATATGGCGGTAGACTTCGTGCAGTACATGACTTCAGAGGAAGTGCAAAGCCGTCTTTCAGAGGAGCTTTATCTTCTTCCTTCCAATCAGAATGCTGCTTTTCACAAAGTGCTGGAAGGTTTCCGTATATCGGAAGACGGGGCACGTATTCCGTTTTTTGCAGGAATGAATGAAAAGCACAGGGAGATTGTCTGGGATATTTTGAAGGAATATATTTCAGGAGAGATTCCGGAGACAGAGTTTTCAGAGAAGATGCAGAAATCTTATGAAACAGAAGAACAAGAAATAAAAGAATTAAAAGGCTGGAATATTACAAATAACTATGGTATGCCAAAGACAGGGGAATGTACCATGTGTGCGCCGTAAAAAAGAGCTGTCCTGACCGGGTAAGGAAACCGGCAGGGCAGCTTTTTGTCTGTCGAAAAACTTATTGCGCTTTATTATTTTTCGTAAAGGGCAAGAAATTCCTCTCCTGTATAGGAGGCGGAAATCTTTCCGTTTACAACTTCGAGCACAACAGGAACTTCTGTTACTTTTGCTTCGTCCAGAAGAGCATACATTTCATCAGGGCGTTTTTCTCTGTCCTGACTTGTGCTGTAATATAAAACAGAAAGCTCTTCTTCTTTTATAATGGATTGAAGCTTGGGAGAAAATTCTTCGCAGTCAGGGCAGTCGTCCCGTCCTACATAAATATAAAAAGTATCTTTTGGTCCTTTCCCGTGAATGCAGTCGTCAAATTTCTCCAGAGTAATCTGTGTAAATCCATATGGATTCCGGCCGGTGTCTGTATTTTTCTGCTTGTAAAAAAGGATGCCCGCAATACAGGCAATTGCTGCCAGAAGAATAATGAGAATCAGGGCGAAGGTTTTTTTTGAAAGTTTTTTCATAACCGTTTCCTTTCAATTATTTGATAATTTTACCTTAACATAAAAACAGGAACAGGGCAACGGAATTTTAAAAAGTAAAACTTTATTTATCTTTAACGAAAAAAAGATTGCGGAGTTTGATGTAGGTTGTGTAAAATAAAAGAGAAATATATAGAAAAAAAGAGGAAGAAAATATGAAATGGAAACTTACGAAACAGGAGAGGAACTGGGTGCTTTACGATGTGGGAAATTCGGCTTTCACTCTCTTAATTGCTACCATTCTGCCGATTTATTTTAATTATCTTGCAGATAAGGGCGGTTTAAGCGATGTAGAGTATCTGGCATACTGGGGCTATGCCGCATCAGTGGTGACGCTTCTGGTGGCGCTTCTTGGTCCTGTTATTGGTACCCTGGCAGATACAGAAGGGTATAAAAAACCTATTTTTATTGCGTTTATTGTTGTGGGAATCATTGCCTGCGTGTCTCTTGGAATAGCAGAAAACTGGCTTTTATTTCTTGTTATTTTTATTATTGCAAAGGTGGGATACTCCGGAAGTCTTATTTTTTATGATTCCATGCTTTCTGATGTTACTACAAAAGAAAGAATGGACGATGTATCTTCAAGAGGATATGCCTGGGGTTATATTGGAAGCTGCATTCCTTTTGTTATCTGCCTTTTTGTTGTGCTTGGGTCAGGAAAACTGGGCCTTTCTATGGAAGCGGCAATGGGGATTGCTTTTGTTATTATCAGCGCCTGGTGGCTTTTATTTTCTCTGCCGCTTCTGAGAACTTACAGACAGAAATATTACATAAAAAAGAAAAAGAATGCGGTTGCAGACAGCTTTAAAAGGATAGGGCGCACCTTGAAAAACGCAGGAAATGAAAAAAAGATTTTGTTTTTCCTGATTGCCTTTTTCTTTTATATTGATGGTGTGTATACCATTATCGATATGGCGACTGCCTACGGTTCTGCCCTGGGGCTTGACAGTACGGGACTTCTTCTGGCGCTTCTTGTTACGCAGATTGTAGCTTTTCCATTTGCTATTTTATTTGGAAGACTGGCACAGAAATACCCGGTAGAAAAATTGATTACCTTCTGTGTGACAGCCTATTTCGGAATTGCCGTATTTGCCATGTTCCTTCACAGTCAGTGGCAGTTCTGGGTGCTTGCAGTTCTTGTGGGAATGTTTCAGGGAGGCGTACAGGCTCTTTCCAGGTCTTATTTTACAAAAATCATACCGCCGGAGCAGTCCGGGGAGTATTTCGGGATTCTTGATATTTGCGGAAAAGGCGCTTCTTTTGTAGGAACAACGATTGTGAGTGTTGTCTCTCAGGTTACAGGAAATATGAATCTTGGAGTGGGAATGATTGCGATTCTTTTTGTGGTGGGACTTTTCTTTTTCAGAAAAGCCGCCACAACAAATGCATAAGAAAAATAATTTCAGAAATGGATTCCAGGTATTATTACTCTCCGCCCAGTTTGCTTGCAATAAACCAGCCAAGGGCAAAGGTAATAATGCCGGTTCCTATCATAAGAACGGAGATGCCGCTCCAGTCGGTTTTCATTAAAATGGCAATAGGAGAAGCGAGGATCAGTCCGATAATTCCATAATAAGCGTGAATTTCGGCTTTTGAAAAAATAAATTCTATGAGCTTTGCAATTAAAAAGATACCGATAACAACGCCAATGCCAAAGGGGATTAAAACACCCATACCTGCAGCAAGACCAGCTATATCAAATTGGATCAGTGCGTCAACAAAATTGTTAATTGTTTTTAAGATGGTGTCGTAATAGCCCAGAAGCATCAGCATCATGGAACCGCTTACACCGGGAACAACCATAGTTGCGGCAGCGATGATACCAATACCGAACAGCTTGAGGATATTAACAATACCAAAACTTACATCGGCGCTGTTTCCGCTGGTTTCTCCCAGAAGAGCCATCAAAATAACGATACCGAAGAAAATAAAAAACGGAATCATTTTATCTATGGTCACAGTGTGGCCTTTTACTTTTTTAAAGATAAATGGAAGGCTTCCTGCGATCAGTCCGCAAAATGCAAAATTTGTGGGAATTGGATATGATGTAAGTAAAAACTCAAATAGTCTTGACAGAGCAACAATAGCAATTCCGGCTCCTGCAAAAACAGGGATCAGTAATTTCAGGCTTTCTTTAAATTCGCTTTTCAGATGTGTAATGGCATGGATCAGTTTGTCGTATAAGCCCATAGCAACCATCATAGTTCCGCCGCTTACGCCCGGAATAATGTTGGCAATTCCGACAACCATACCCTGTAGGATTTGTTTAATCATTTTTATGCCTTTCTGTTATATGTCTTCCTGGTTTTCTGCTGAATTCAGCATATAGTAACTACTCTCAGAATTTATCACACTTTCAGATAAGGTGCAAGTATTTTGAGGGATTTATTTTGACCCTGTTGTGGACAGAAGATAAAAAGTGTGCTAGAATGAAAAAACAGAGTCAAAACAAAACATTCTGATTTCAGGTGCTCATGTCGCGTCAGACAGTTTACCCGGTTACATTAATTTTTTATATTATTAAGATATGTATTTTTTCAGAAAAAAGAAATATTGATAGCAGAGGATTATAAAAATGATGAGAGAAAAGTATGAGTCCTTGTCACTTGCAACTTTAAAGGACCTCGCGAAGGCAAGAAAATTGAAAGGTGTTTCTACATTGAGAAAACCGGAATTAATCGAAAGAATGCTTGAGGAAGATGAGAAGCAGGGAACAATCCAGTCCAAGGGAGAAATAATCCGGGAAACAGAGAGAGAAGAGAGAAGAGATACAGAAAAGACAGATGAAAGAATAGATGAAAAAACATTCGAAAGAACATCAGAAAGAGAGACTGCGGGAGAAAATCGGGAAACAGGAGAAGGTCAGACAAGAGAGTGTGTAAGACCGCGCCCGTCAGAGGGAATCCAGCAGCTTGACAGCGGAGAAAAGGCAAATGGAATCCTTGAGGTTCTTCCTGACGGATATGGATTTATCCGCTGTGCCAATTATCTTCCGGGAGAAAACGATGTGTATGTTTCCCCTTCACAGATCCGCCGTTTTAATTTAAAAACAGGCGATATTATTCAGGGAAACACAAGGATTAAAACACAGGGAGAAAAATTCAGCGCTCTTTTATATGTGACTTCCATTAACGGATTTCACCCCAGTGAAGGTCAGAGAAGATATAATTTTGAGGATATGACCCCGATTTTTCCAAATGAGCGTTTGAGAATGGAGCGCCCCGGCGGAACAACTGCCATGAGAATTGTGGATCTGATAAGTCCTATCGGAAAAGGACAGAGAGGTATGATTGTATCTCCGCCGAAAGCCGGTAAGACGACGCTTTTAAAAGATGTGGCAAAATCCATTCTTCGTAATAACAGAGATATGCATTTGATTATTCTTCTCATTGACGAGCGTCCTGAGGAGGTAACAGATATTAAGGAAGCGATTCAGGGTTCGAATGTAGAGGTGATTTATTCCACTTTTGATGAGCAGCCGGATCATCATAAGCGTGTGTCAGAAATGGTAATCGAAAGAGCAAGACGCCTTGTAGAGCATAAAAAAGACGTGACCATTCTTCTTGATTCGATCACGCGTCTTGCAAGGGCATATAACCTTGTAATCCCGCCAAGCGGAAGAACACTTTCCGGCGGTCTTGATCCTGCAGCTCTTCATATGCCGAAGCGTTTCTTTGGCGCCGCACGAAACATGCGTGAAGGCGGAAGCCTTACCATTCTTGCAACAGCTCTTGTAGATACAGGAAGCAAGATGGACGATGTGATTTATGAGGAATTTAAGGGAACAGGCAACATGGAACTGGTTCTCGATAGAAAACTCCAGGAAAAACGAGTATTTCCGGCTATCGACATTCAGAAATCCGGAACAAGACGGGAAGATCTTCTTCTTTCTCCAGATGAGCAGGAAGCAGTATATAATATGAGAAAAGCTTTAAACGGAATGAAAGCAGAAGATGCGGTAGAGCAGATTCTAAATATGTTTGCCCGTACAAAGAATAACGAAGAATTTGTTCAGATGGCAAAAAAACAGAAATTTTTATAAATATCTTGCATTTGCACCAGGTATGTGATATAATCAAAAAGCTGTTTAATAGAGAAATTCGTCAAGTAATACGAATAAATAGAAGGTATATAGAGAGGTGAAAATCATGAGAGAAGGAATCCATCCAAACTACCATCAGGCAACTGTAACCTGTAACTGCGGAAACACATTTACAACAGGTTCTACAAAAGAGGACATCCATGTAGAAATCTGCTCCAAATGCCATCCGTTCTACACAGGACAGCAGAAGGCTGCTCAGGCTCGCGGACGTATCGACAAGTTCAACAGAAAATATGGTCTGAACAAATAATTAAAGAATATTACAGTGAGAAGGTTGAGGTTGGGAAATCTCAACCTTTCTTTGTATCAGGAGAAAGAATATGAAACCATCAAATATTGGCGGACAGGCAGTTATGGAAGGCATTATGATGCGCCATAAAGACAAGTATTCCATAGCGGTGCGTCGTCCGGACAACGAAATAGAGCTGAAGGTGGAAGACTATAAATGCATCTTTGGCAATGCAAAAATCTGGAGAAAACCGCTGATTCGCGGTGTGGTAAGCTTTGTGGACTCTCTTGTCGTGGGCATGAAATGTCTGATGTATTCTGCAGAAATCGCAGGCGACGAGGAGGACGAAGAGGAAGCAAAAAAGATGGCGCATCTTTCGGAAGATGAAAAGGAGAAGAAAAAAGCAAAAGAAGATAAAATGTTTAAGCTGCTTCTGTATGCAACAGTCGCGCTTTCTATTGTAATCTCCATTGCAGCTTTTATGCTTCTTCCCTATGTGCTTGCAAGTCTTCTTCGCAAAATCGGCGCAACAGAGGTGATTGTTACCATAGCAGAAGCATTTGTGAAGCTTGCACTGTTTATGGGCTATATGATTCTGATTTCCAGAATGAAGGATATTCAGAGAACCTTCATGTATCATGGAGCAGAGCATAAGTGTATTAATTGTGTGGAACACGGAATGCCTCTTACCGTTGAGAATGTAATGAAAAGCTCAAGACAGCACAGACGTTGCGGAACAAGCTTTTTATTCCTTGTGATGATAGTGAGTATTTTTCTGCATTTTATCTTTGTCCTTGTGCCGTTTTACTGGGTGCGTCTTTTCGGAAGAATTCTTATGGTTCCCATTGTGGCAGGCATTTCTTTTGAAATGATTCAGTGGGCAGGAAGAACAGACAGTAAGCTTGCAGATATTTTAAGCAAACCGGGACTTGCCATGCAGAAGCTGACTACAAAGGAGCCGACAGAAGATATGGCGGAGGTTGCCATTAAAGCAGTTGAGGCTGTGTTTGACTGGAGAACATATCTGAAAGAAGAATTCGGTGTAGATGTTTCGAAAGAGGAAACTTCGGAGGCAGAAGCATGAAAGGGGAAACCTGGGAAGCGCTTTTAAAAGAAGGACAGGAAATCCTGGAAGCTGCCGGGATTGAGGAAGCCGGGCTGGATGCCTGGCTCCTTCTGGAATATGAGAGCGGAAAAAACAGAGCCTATTATTTTGCTCATTGTAAAGAAGAAGCGGATGAAGAGATTAAAACTCCTTATATGGAGAAAATCCGGAAACGAGCGCAGCACATTCCTCTTCAGCATTTGACTCATCAGGGATATTTTGTGGGATATGAGTTTTTTGTAAACGAAAATGTCCTTGTGCCGAGACAGGATACAGAAGTTCTTGTGGAGGAAGCTCTTTCTCTTATAAAAGAAAAAGAAGTTCCGCAGATTCTTGATATGTGTACAGGTTCCGGCTGCATTCTTTTAAGCCTTCTTCTTGAGCGGGAGGATGCGCTGGGAACAGGTGCGGATCTTTCGGAAAAAGCGCTTTCTGTAGCAGAAAAAAACAGAGAGACACATCATCTGGAAACACGCGCAGAGCTGATAAAAAGCGATATGTTTCAAAGCGGATATTTTGAAGGGAAAAAAGAAAGCTTTGATATAATTGTTTCCAATCCTCCGTACATTCCTACAGAGGAAATAGAAAAGCTTCAGGCAGAGGTTCGCTTCCACGACCCGTTTATGGCGCTTGACGGAAGGGAAGACGGACTGTATTTTTACAGGATAATCGCGAAAAACGCAGGAGAATATTTAAAACCAGGCGGTTTTCTTGCCTGTGAAATCGGGTGCGACCAGGGAGAAGATGTAAAAAAAATGTTTGAAAGCTGCGGATTTTCAGATGTAAAAGTAATAAAGGACCTGGCAGGTCTTGACCGTGTAGTAAGTGGGAAACTGCCGGATTGAAAATATATAAGAAAAATATGTAAACACAGAAAAAACCGGGAGGAAAATCATGTTTGATAAATTAGACGATTTACTAATCCGATTTGAGGAAGTTTTAAATGAACTGGGAGAGCCTGGAGTGACAGATAACCAGGAGCATTTTCAGCGCCTTATGAAGGAGCAGAGCGATTTACAGCCGATCGTGGAGGCATATAAAGAGTATAAAGGTTGTAAGGAGACCATTCAGGACAGCCTTTCCATGTTGGAAGAGGAAAAAGATGAAGAAATGCGTGATATGCTGAAAGAAGAGCTTTCTGATGCGAAGAAGCGCGTGGAAGAGCTTGAGCATGAGCTGAAAATTCTTCTTCTTCCGAAAGACCCTAATGATAATAAAAACGTAATTGTGGAAATCCGCGGCGGAGCCGGCGGTGATGAGGCAGCTCTTTTTGCAGCGGAAATTTATCGTATGTATGTGAAATATGCAGAGTCCCGCAGATGGAAAACAGAAATGTTAAGCTTAAATGAAAACGGAATCGGCGGATTTAAAGAAGTTACGTTTATGATCACAGGAACAGGAGCTTACTCACGTTTGAAATACGAAAGCGGCGTTCACCGTGTACAGCGAGTTCCGGAAACAGAATCAGGCGGACGTATTCACACATCTACCTGTACCGTTGCTATTATGCCGGAGGCAGAGGAAATTGACTTCCACCTTGATTTAAATGAATGTAAATTTGACGTATTCCGAGCTTCCGGAAACGGTGGACAGTGCGTCAATACAACAGACTCAGCTGTTCGTCTTACCCATATCCCAACAGGTATCGTAATTTCCTGTCAGGACGAAAAATCACAGCTGAAAAATAAAGACAAAGCTTTGAAGGTTCTCCGTTCCCGTCTTTATGAGATGGAGCTTGCAAAACAGCATGATGCAGAAGCGGAAGCAAGAAGAAGTCAGATTGGAACAGGAGACCGTTCCGAGAAAATCCGTACTTACAATTTCCCGCAGGGTCGTGTGACAGACCATAGAATTAAGCTGACGCTTCACCGCCTGGAAAATATTTTAAACGGAGATCTGGACGAGGTAATCGACAGCTTAATTGCAGCAGACCAGGCAGCAAAATTAAGCAACTTACAGGAAGAAGAATAAAAGAAAATGCAACAAAAAAACTGGCGAACAGGTTTTCCTTCGCCAGTTTTTTTATTGTGCAAAATGCGGCACACTTTTTATTTGGTTTTCTCCGGTGAATAAAACATAAAGAAGAGTGCGCTTATGAGAAGCATAAACGGATAATATAAATTCGGCATAATGTCAAATGCGGAAATCTCACAGCCAAGCTCTGTTGCAGCAGAGATGGCAACGAGCATCTGCGCACCGTAGGGAATCACACCCTGGAATACACAGGAAAAGGTATCCAGAATAGAAGCAGAATTTCTTGGAGAAATTCCATAATCTTCTGCCATTTCCTTTGCAATGGGATTTGCCATAACAATGGCAACGGTATTGTTTGCTGTTGCCACATCCATTGCACCGACAAGAAGTCCCATTCCGAGTTTTCCGCCTTTTTTACTTTTGAAAATTCTTCGTATAAAGTTTAAAAGAGCCGTGAAACCGTCGTACTCCTGAATCAGGGCACAGATAGCGGAAACAAGAATTGCCACCATAGTAGTCTCATACATTCCGGAAGCTCCGGAGCCCATGTTTGCAAGAAGATCGGTTGCCTGTGTTGCACCTGTTGCCAGCATGATCACAGAGCCGGACAGGATTCCGATTAAAAGAACGACAAACACGTTGATTCCGATAATGCCGCCGATTAATACAAGAAGATACGGAACAACCTGAATCAGATCATAATCCTTTACAATGGCGGAGCCTGCGTCGCTTCCTGAAGTCCGGATGAAAATAATGAGAAGAGTAGCCAGGGCAGCAGGAAGAGCAATCCAGAAGTTGGCCCGGAACTTATCTTTCATCGGGCATCCCTGACCATTGCAGGCTGCAATCGTAGTATCCGAAATAAAGGAAAGATTGTCTCCAAACATAGCGCCTCCCATAACTGCGCCGATACATAACGGTGCGGCAAAACCGGAACCGTTTGATACGGCAACTGCAATTGGGGTAATCAATGTAATGGTTCCAACGGAAGTTCCCATTGCAAGTGAGACGAAACAGCTTACCAAAAAAAGGACAATGACGGCAAAACGGGCCGGGATAATAGATAAGAGAAAGTATGCTACACTTTCTGCACTTCCCCGTCCTACAACACCGACAAAGATTCCGGCAGCCATAAAAATTAAAATCATGGTGATAATGTTTTTATCTCCTACGCCTTTTGCCATTACTGACAGCTTTTCGTCAAAGCTTAATTTGGGATTCTGCACACATGCTACAAGCAAGGCAGTAAGAAAGGAGACAACGATGGGAATATTATAAAATCCCATAGGAATGCGAAGTCCGTATTCAAATAAAATTCCAAGTCCAAGGTACATGACAAGGAATACAGCGATTGGAAGAAGAGCTTTCCAATTTCCTTTTTTCATATAAAATTTCCTCCCTGAAAGTATTTCCTTTCTATTGTAACATTAAATGGACGCGGACTCCACATAAAAATGAAAAAGCTGTTTCAAAAAGTGGATTTTCCAGGAAAAAGCTCTTATAATAAAAGAAATAGCTTTAGAAAAGAGGGGAAGAAATGCTTGCATATACTTATGTAGAAAAAGGAAAATTTGAGCTCAGAGAAAAAGAAAAACCGGTTCTTTTAAATGAAAAAGATGCGATTGTAAAGGTAACACTTTCCAGTATCTGCACAAGTGATCTTCATATTAAACATGGTTCTGTACCAAGGGCTGTGCCAGGGATTACCGTAGGTCATGAAATGGTGGGAATTGTGGAGCAGACAGGCTCAGAGGTGAAAAAAGTAAAACCGGGTGACAGAGTGACTGTAAATGTGGAGACATTTTGTGGAAAATGTTTTTTCTGCCAGAACGGGTATGTGAATAACTGTACAGACAAAGACGGCGGATGGGCATTAGGATGCCGTATTGACGGCGGACAGGCAGAGTATGTGAGAGTGCCTTATGCAGATCAGGGATTAAATCTCATTCCGGAAAAAGTAACAGATGAGCAGGCGCTATTTGTGGGCGATATTCTTGCAACAGGCTTCTGGGCTGCAAAAATTTCAGAAATCAAAGAAGAAGATACGGTGTTGATTCTGGGAGCAGGTCCGACGGGAATCTGTACACTGCTTTGCGTGATGCTGAAAAACCCGAAACGTATTATTGTATGTGAAAAAGATGAGGCAAGAAGAGCATTTGTCAAGAAATATTATCCGGAGGTTATACTTGCACAGCCGGAAAATCTTCCGGAATTTGTACGAAAAAACAGCGAACATGGCGGAGCTGATGTTGTTCTGGAAGTGGCAGGAGCAAAAGATACTTTCCGCCTGGCATGGGAATGTGCCCGTCCAAATGCCGTTGTAACCGTAGTGGCGCTTTATGGCGAGGCCCAGGTGCTTCCGCTTCCGGATATGTACGGAAAAAATCTTACATTTAAGACAGGTGGTGTAGATGGCTGTGATTGCGAAGAGATTTTAAAGCTCATCGAAGATGGAAAAATAGATACCACACCGCTGATCACACACAGATATTCTCTCGCAGATATAGCGGAGGCATATGATTTATTTGAAAACAGAAAAGATAATGTGATTAAAACAGCAGTGTTCACAGATAATATCTGAGAGAATTTCTGATTTTTAGAGAAATTTATAGTGCTTTTTTTAAACGCACACGTTATAATAAGAATGAGTGAAAGCGTAAAAATCCGTTTCCGCAAACAAAAGAAGATAAAGGAGAAAATGCAATGAAACAGGATATGATTGTGATTCTTGACCTTGGAAGCACAGAAAATACCGTGCTTGCAAGAGAAGTACGTGCCCTTGGCGTATACAGTGAGATTCATCCGCATGATATTACAGCAGAAGAGCTGAAAAATCTGGACAATGTAAAAGGTATTATTTTAAATGGCGGAGAAAACCGCGTAGTTGATGGCAAAGAAGTAGAAGTACTTCCAGAGCTTTACGATTTAGGATACCCTATGATTTCTGTAGATTATCCGTCATCAAAATGCAGCGTACAGCTTTCTGAACTGCCGGATGAAGAGACTCTGAAAAACTTCGTTTTCCAGGAATGTAAAGCAGAAGCTAACTGGAATATGAAAAACTTTATCGAAGATCAGGTAGAGCTTATCCGTAATCAGGTAGGCGACAGAAAAGTTCTTCTTGCCCTTTCCGGCGGCGTAGATTCTTCCGTTGTAGCAGCAATGCTGATTAAGGCAATCGGACAGCAGCTTGTATGCGTTCACGTAAATCATGGCCTTATGCGTAAAAATGAGTCTGAGAGCGTTGTAAAAGTATTCCGTGACGAACTTCACGCGAACCTTGTTTATGTAGATGCTTCTGAGCGTTTCCTTGGCAAACTGGAAAATGTTGCAGACCCGGAAGAAAAGAGAAAGATCATCGGCGGAGAATTTATCCGTGTCTTTGAAGAAGAAGCAAGAAAACTGGAAGGAATTGATTTCCTTGGTCAGGGAACCATTTATCCGGACATCATTGAGAGCGGTACAAAAACTGCAAAAATGGTAAAATCTCATCACAACGTAGGCGGTCTTCCGGAAGACCTTCAGTTTGAACTGGTAGAGCCTCTGAAACAGTTATTTAAGGATGAGGTACGTGCCTGCGGTCTTGAACTTGGACTTCCATATGATATGGTTTACCGTCAGCCGTTCCCGGGACCGGGACTTGGCGTTCGCTGCCTTGGCGCTATTACAAGAGACCGTCTTGAGGCTGTTCGTGAGTCTGATGCAATCCTTCGCGAGGAGTTTGCAAAAGCAGGTCTTGATAAAAAAGTATGGCAGTATTTTACAGTTGTACCGGATTTCAAGAGCGTTGGTATGAAAAATCATGAGAGATGCTTTGAGTACACAGTTATCATTCGTGCAGTCAATACTATTGATGCCATGACGGCAAGCATTGAGCGCATCGACTGGGATGTTCTGGAAGTGATTACAAACAGAATCCTGGCAGAGGTGGAGAATGTAAATAGGGTTTGCTACGATATGAGCCCGAAACCACCGGCAACGATTGAGTTTGAATAGTTGCTATATCTCTGGAAAGCCTTGATTTACAAGGATTTCCAGAGATTTTTCTTTTTATTGGCTACAAATTGGCTACATCTGCCAGTTGGCTACTATCTGGGACTGTTGTTCCGCTGATAAGGTTTTCAAGCTGTTGTGCGACTTCAGCTTGTTTGTTTGGATACAGATGACTGTAAGTATTTAAGGTTGTCTGTATTTTTTCATGCCCTAAACGGTCAGCAATCAGAAGTGGCTGGCATCCCATTTCAATCAAAAGGCTGGCATGGGAGTGCCGGAGATCATGCACACGAATCTTCTTTACACCGGATTTTTTACATCCTCTGAGCATTTCATGGTTCAGGAAATGTTTGGTGTAAGGGAAAAGTCTGTCGTTAGGCTGAATCTCATAACACTTATCCATATAGGTTTTCAAACAATCAGCAAGTGTTTGTGGTATCGTGATAACCCGGTTACTTTTTGGTGTTTTAGGTGCCCAGATAACATCTTTACCATTGATTCTCTGGAAGGTTTTGCTGATGGCGATGGTATTATTTTTCAAGTCAACATCAGCCGGCGTTAAAGCACACAGTTCGCCTACCCGTATTCCAGTATAGTACATGGTCATGAAGGCTGTATAAGAAGCTGGCTTATCCTGTACGGCTGTAATAAACTGTTCAAATTCTGCCTTTGTCCAGAACTGCATTTCTTCCGCATTGCTTTTTCCCATGTTCCCAGCCTTTGTGCATGGATTTTCCCGTAAATCATAATATTTCACTGCATAGTTGAACATAGCTGTAATCTGATTATTGATTGCTCTAAGGTAGGTCTGTGCATAAGGCTTTCCGTTCTTATCACGATATGCAGTCAATCCGTTCTGCCATTGTACTATTTATATTTCTAATACCATAACAAATTTGAATTTGAGAGGGAATTAAATATGAATAAGGAATGGTCTGAACTTAATAAAACAATGCAGGCACAAATAAAAAAGAAAGATACTTATAAGATGGGGATTGATACTTTAATTAGTTTACGCGGTCAGTTAATGCAAACCTTAGTATCTTTCAAAGATGAATTATGCAGAGAAGCCTTTAATTCAATCCCCTTCATAAATGCTGAGGGTTATCATAGTAAGACGATTGCTTATTCTATTTGGCATATTTTTCGTATTGAAGATATAGTTGTGCATACAGTGATAAATGAAGATGAACAAATATTTTTTGCAGGCAATTATCAAAAGCGTATTAATTCACCCATCATTACAACAGGAAATGAACTAATTAAACAGCAGATTGCAGACTTTTCAAAACAACTTAATCTGGAAGAATTATATTCATATATTTTTGAAGTACGGGAAAGCACTGAGAAAATGCTTGAACGGTTATCTTATGATGAATTGAAAAGAAAAATACCGGAAGAAAGAAAAGGATACTTAGAATCGTCGAATGTAGTCAACGACAACGAAAAAGCAATTTGGCTGATTGATTATTGGTGTAATAAAGATATTCGTGGACTAATTCAAATGCCGTTTTCGAGACATTGGATTATGCACACAGAAGCCTGTTTGCGTATTAAGAACAAGCTACATTCATAAGTAAAACTTCCAGTTTTCTGAATTATGTAAATTTACTTATTATTAACTGAAAGTTGATAGTACATATTTAGAGACTATGTTATGATTTAATGGGATTAAAAGTTATTGAACCAAGCTATAGTGGGGGATGTTAAGAATCATGAGTTCGTTCAAATTATTCCGGGTCACTTGCCAGATTGTTGGTATCATGTTAGGCTTATTGATTTTAATTTTTTGTGTTGCTGATCGGATGGTATGTGCAAGAATTGGAGTGATATTTCTTATACTTGATTTGATTTTGATTGCAATCAAAAATAGATGCCCATTTTGTCACAAATCTTTAAGAATTGGACCTATACGGGGAGAAGAATATTGTCCGTATTGTGGGAGCAAAATAGAATAGGCATAAAGGAAAATTCCATGTAGAAAAGCCTTTCGCCCATTCTTATTATAGAAGATCATATTTACAGACTTTTCTTCATAGTCTCTATTTGGATTTGTTTGAATGAAATATTCGATACTCTGTTGGTAAAATATCATAATATTCCTTGAAAGCTTTAGAAAATTTGCTTTGGCTTTCGTATCCTATTTCTTTTGCAATTTCCTTTATACTTTTTTGTGTTTCTATTAACAATCCAGATGCAATTTTCATTCTGTGCTCTTTTATATGTGACGCAATAGAAGTACCGTATACAGCTTTAAAGACGGACTTTAATGTAGTAGTATTGATAAGATACTTGCGTGCTATTTCATCTATTGTTATCCGCTGGTTTATATTATTCAAAAGGTATTTGTGAATATTGCGAACAATTTCAACCTGTTCAGATTGATATTCAGACAATCTGTTTTCCGTATCAATGGATAATTTACTTAGATACAGTAAGAGCTCTAACACTTTTATTCGCCAGTATGCAAGTTGAAATTCTTTTGGCTGATGATAGAATGATGAAAAGATAGCGTCAGTTTCTTCATTGCCGATAAAAGCTGAAAAATTTCCATCTTTGCAAAATTTATTAAGGATACCATCTCCTGTAATACCGGTGTTTTTTAATAATTCTGGCGGTGTTTCTGAAAGGATATTTAAGTCAATATAAATGGAAATTCCTTCATAGTATTCATTAGGTAAAGTTATTGTAGAGGCAGAACAACACTCCATTGTATGTAATGAATAATCGTGTTCACCTAAATAAATGCTATTTCCATTATTCATTTTCCACCCGATTTTTCCCTTATGGCAGTAATTGATTTCTAAAATGTGTTTTAATGGCTCATGTGTATCAGTTTGTTTGTTTCCGTTTAATGACATAAAAGCAAGTTTTATACCATCGTATAAATCATAACTAACCAGATGATATTTATGAGAAAGTTCCTTTATACTTTTTTCTAATGGTGAGATTTCATTGCTCATAATATTATTTACTCCTTATGTTCAGGGCAAGTAATCATCAAAATTTTCTCAATCATTTTATGTAACAGGATACTCTCTTCTGTATTTGATGATTTATAGTAAACCTCTTTTCCTACACGCCTGCTGCAAACCAACCCTTTGTTTCGTAATGCTCTAAGATGATGGGATATGGCGGGGCTTGTCATGTTCATCATTGCAGATATATTTAGAACACATTCTTCGCAATGACATAAAAGCCAAAATAAACGAATACGAGTAGGGTCGCTTAATTGTTTAAATAGTTCTGAAACAATTTGAAAGTGTTGAATATCATCAAGCTGTTCGTATAACTCAGTATTATCCATTTCGCTGTGATGATTATGTGGTAACTTCATATAAGACATATAAAATTTTCCTCTCTTTTTGCTCTGTTTAGAAATGTGTTTCGCCCATTTAGTAGGGAATCACATATCTCTATTGACTTTAGATTACAACAGAATTATACTACAGCCATAATAATTAAACAAGTGCTTAATTGTTTAATGAAAGCTTAAATAGCAATCACGAAAGGAGATATTTATCATGAAAAAAACTTACAAAATCGAAGTTGACTGTGCAAACTGTGCAAATCTTATGGAGGATGCAGCAAAAAAGACAGCTGGAGTAGCAAATGCAACTGTAAACTTTATGACACAAAAAATGATTGTGGAGTTTGAAGATGGAAAAGAACCAAAAGCAGTTATGAATGATGTTTTAAAGGCATGTAAAAAAGTCGAGCCAGACTGTGAGATTGAACTTTAGAAAAAATGCACCCCTTATGTAAAAGCAAAAGGGGTGCAAATTTAAAGATATCATATGAATGATTAAACATATATAAAATGAAAAGGAGGATGGACTGTGAATAAAAAGCAGAAAAAAATGTTGACAAGAATTATTGTTGCAGCAGTTATGGTGATTGCTTTGAATTTGATACAGGTAACAGGAATTGTGCAGCTATTACTTTACGTGGCAACATATTTAATAATCGGTTATGATATTTTAAGAAAAGCAGGAAAAGGAATTATAAACCGACAAGTTTTTGATGAAAACTTTTTAATGGCGGTGGCAACAGTGGGAGCTTTTGCGCTAGCAATTTACTCAGGAAGTGGGGATTACAATGAAGCAATCGCTGTTATGTTGTTTTATCAAATTGGAGAATTATTCCAAAGTTATGCAGTTGGAAAAAGCCGAAAAAATATTAGCGCGTTGATGGATATTCGTCCAGATTATGCAAATATAGAAATTAATGGAAAATTAGAAAAAGTAGATCCTGATGAAGTTGGTGTTGATAGTACAATTGTTGTGCAGCCAGGAGAAAAAGTTCCATTAGATGGTATTGTAATAGAGGGTTCGTCGAGCCTTAATACAAGTGCATTAACAGGTGAGAGTTTACCTCGTGATGTAAAACAGGGCGATGAAATCATCAGTGGCTGTATCAATATGACTGGTGTTTTAAAAATTCAAACAACAAAAGAGTTTGGTGAATCAACAGTTTCAAAAATTTTAGAGCTTGTGGAAAATTCAAGTTCAAGAAAATCCAAATCAGAAAACTTTATCTCTAAATTTGCAAAGGTATATACTCCTGCAGTATGTTATGGAGCATTGGCATTGGCGTTATTACCACCGTTGGTGCAAATGTTGTTTTTAGGCCAAACAGCACAATGGGGAGTATGGATTTACAGAGCTCTGACTTTCCTTGTAATTAGCTGTCCATGTGCATTGGTTATCAGTATCCCACTTAGTTTCTTTGCTGGTATCGGTGGTGCTAGTAAAGAAGGTGTGTTGATTAAAGGTTCTAATTATATGGAAACTTTATCACAGGCAAAGTATGTAGTGTTTGATAAAACAGGAACTTTGACACAAGGTGTATTTGAAGTAAGTGCTGTTCATCACAATGAGATGGAAGAAAAGAAACTTTTGGAATATGCTGCTTTGGCAGAATGTGCATCTTCTCATCCAATCAGCAAAAGTTTGCAAAAAGCTTACGGGAAGGAAATAGACCGTAGCAGAGTTTCTGATATAAAGGAAATCAGTGGATATGGAATTATCGCAAAAGTAGACGGCAATGAGGTGGCTGCTGGAAACAGCAAGCTTATGAAAAAAATAGGTGTAGAGTATTATGATTGCCATAGAGTTGGAACCATCATTCACATGGCAATTAATGGAGAATATGCCGGACATATCGTAATTTCCGATATATTAAAACCACATTCAAAAGAAGTGATTGGAGAATTGAAAAAAGCTGGTGTAGAAAAAACGGTAATGCTTACGGGAGATTCTAAACGCGTTGCAGATCAAGTAGCTCAATCGCTTGGAATTGATGAAGTATATAGTGAATTACTTCCGGCAGATAAAGTGAAAAAAGTAGAAGAACTGCTTTCTATAAAATCAGAAAAAGATAAACTGGCTTTTGTTGGAGATGGAATTAATGACGCACCTGTATTGACTCGTGCAGATATTGGGATTGCAATGGGGGCAATGGGTTCTGATGCGGCGATTGAAGCTGCTGACGTCGTTCTTATGGATGATGACCCTTTAAAAATTTCTAAAGCAATCAAGATTTCGAGAAAATGTCTTAGAATTGTATACCAAAATATTGTCTTTGCGTTGGTTATCAAATTTGCATGTCTTGGATTAGGTGCAATAGGTATTGCAAATATGTGGTTTGCTATTTTCGCAGACGTTGGTGTTATGATTATTGCAATATTAAATGCTATTAGAGCATTAAAAGTGCATAATCTATAGTTTAGATGAAAATGCAAAAAATAATTACAGAGGAAGATTACATGAGATTGGTGGAATTTTTCAGATTGCTGGGAGATGTTACAAGGCTAAGGATCGTGCTTGAATTAAAAACAAAAAGATGTGTTGGAGAATTAGCAGAAAAATTAGATATGTCTCATTCAGCAGTCTCTCACCAATTAAATATATTAAAATCTAATGGCATGGTAAAAAGTCAAAGGCAAGGAAAATATATTTACTATATGTTGCAAGAGGAATATGTACAAAACGCTATTGAAAGATGCAAGATTTTGTTTGATAAGGAGTATTCTTCTAATATTCACACTTAACTGGACAACAGGGATAAGAAATGGATAGAAAGACGGAGTGATTCAGACACAGCGGTGGAAAAATTTTTATGATTTTTCCGCCGTTTTTTAGTGGCTGATTCACTTTGTCAGTTGAGTGAGCCTGCGGGCGAACAATAAATCCTCGTTATCTAACAAGGGGGAGTACAAAAAATAAAATTTTTTCTCTGCATCCAGAACCAAATCCTCCATATATACATCTAATTAGTGTAAAATAAAAGAAACAAACGCGCGTAACCACATCCGGCCGGATAGAAGGAGACAACCGACTATGACAAAAGATGTATTTATTAAAGAAATACGGCGCTCAGAAGCCATGATGTATCATGTGGCAAAGTCTATTTTGAAAAATGATTCAGACTGTGCCGATGCAGTACAGGAAACGCTTCTGAAAGCTTATGAAAAACTGGAGGCAGTACATTTTGGAAATGTAGATGCCTGGCTTACAGTGAGATAAGAATTTTATTTCTGAAAACTGTCACAGAATCCGGCGATATACGTTTTATTAGTAAAAGACGTATCAAAACAAAAGGAAGAAGGGAGGGAGCATATGGAGCAGAAAGAGTGGAAGCAGATTTATGAACAATATTATAAACCTATGTTTTTATATGCCCTTTCCCTTACAAATAATGTGCAGGACGCGGAAGACCTTCTTCAGGAAACCTTCGTTAAGGCATTTCTTTCTTACAAAGATACAGGGAGTTTAAAAGCATGGCTGATAAAAGTGCTGCGAAATGAATTTATCAGTATGATGAGAAAACGCAAAAAAGAATTTTTATCAGATGGCGAGACGTCTTTTTTAAACGCAAAAAGTGAAGAGGAGGAGATTTTGGAGCAAATCATACGTGAGGAGGAACGAAAAAAGCTGTTTCGGGCAATACAAAAGTTGGGCATTAAGCAAAAAGAGATATTGATTGAGAATATTTACTTTCATATGTCTGATGAACAGATTGCAGAATCTCACGGACTGACAAAAGAAAATGTGCGCCAAATCCGCTCCAGAGCCAGGAAAAAACTTCTTCAAATAATAAGGGAGGAACCGTGATGGAGGAAAAAAATAAAAGTAATTTTACGGAAGAAAGCTTAGATCGGGAATTAGAGAAGCTTGTAGAAGATATGCCGGAGCAAAATGAAGATTTTGAAAAAAAGATTGACCGATATATAAACAAGAAAATAAGAAAAATCACAGTGAAAACAGTGCTTGTTATTTTCGGTATCATATTTGTTTTGTTCTTAATCATCAGCCCTGGAATGGATGCCGTGTATCTTAATCCTGAAAAACTCCAGAAGGACCAGACATTTCTTTCTGTAATGCGGGATTATTATGATGTTACAAGACCGTATATTGAGATCAATGACATTCAGGTGGAGAAAAAAGGCTTTGGAAGATATACACTGGGGATTTCTGCAACGAATAATATAAAAAGCCGTAATATTGGAATTGAAAATGTATGGGTGGATTTGGAGCAGGGGAAATATAAGAACTGGCAGGACCCGGAAATGCTCCTTGTGACAAGACTGGGGGAATTTGAGAATCCCGCAGGGCGAGAAGACGTAGAAAACCTGATAAAAGAAATGGAAAAATTGCCGGAATCAGCAGAAATCAGTCTTGCTGTTTCAGAAGAAAAGGTAAGAGATGTGGAGGAGCTTCGAAAAGAAAAAGTAAATCTGGACTGGATTGAAGTATATCATCCGGACATTGAAGGATTTCAGGGGGGACTCAATCTTTGGAGAATTATGTTATTTAAAGAATCGGATGACAGAGATGAGATGACAGAAGAGGAGCTCTTAAATGTTTATGTGGAAAAGCTAAAGAATCTTGTTGAGCATCCGGATATTTGGCGTCCGCTTGATCTTCCATATCATTCCACAGTCTGGCCAGATGGAACAGAGGAAATGAAAGACTGCTACGAAGCTGCAAAAAAACTGAAGAAACTGCAGACAAAGGCATATTATATCTCAGGCCAGAGAGATGAGGTTTTGGAGTTTCTTAAAAAAACAGATATAAAAACAATCTCTGTACACAATGTAAAATCTAATATCTGGGAATAAGGAAGATTAAAATGTTCCACGAGTATGCGCCCGGATGTATATGAAATATGACTGCCTATGGCAGTCATATTTCATATACATCCGGGTGAAAAGAAGCCTAAGTCCCTCAGGAGTTGAGGGACTTAGGAAGTGCAAAGGACTTCGCTTTGTTACATAATATGACTGTCAGCATTGATGATTTTGGTAGAGAGCATATCTTTCATTCCGCCAATTATCCCGGAGATTTCTTCTCCATCAGATTCGCCAATTGCGGCTACGTTTTCAGAAATGGCGGCAACAGCGCTTTCCTGTTTGTCATTACAAGTGACTTTTGCACAGTTTTCAATTCTAAGACGTTCCAGTATCAGTTCTGGTGTTACATCGGATGAAATCTTTGCGGCAGCCGTATTTCTTACCAGAATTTTATCAGGAGAACTTTCAAGCAATGTTTTATCGATTTTAACACTCACTTTGTTTTCAATGATTCGTCCTTCCCACTTAAATGTAAGCTCGCTGTATTCTACGTTTAATTTTTTGAAGTCTTCCGCCTGATTTTTCTTTAACGTCACATTTCCCTTCACTGTGAGCTTTGTGATAGAATCAGATAATGCGCGCAGATTGGCGTTGTCGGGAATGGTTAAGTTTCCGTATACATATATGCAGTCTCCATTCTTTTCTACGAGCTGTTCATTTAAAACTGCGTCTCCATAATGAAGCGTCATTCCAGCAGGAGTGACTGTAAATTCTGCTTTTTCATCAAACAATTCCACACAGGCTTCTACCATTTCCTCAGGAACGATTAACTGGCGGGTAATAAACTGTACATTTTTCCGTACCAGTTTTTCCATATCTGCCGATTTATCCTGTACGATTACCACATCTTTTACATAATATTTTCTGCCCTCTCTTGCTCTCAGAGGAAAATATTTATCCATGATAAAGGTATCGTCTAAGATAACACAGTCATCAGGATAGACAGATACAGAGCCGTTGGCAGATAATTTTGTCAGGTAGCCCTCAAGACTTTTTGGGCAGGTGACAGAACCGTTTACATGAATTTTTTCGTACTTCTGCAGGGATTCTTCTGTGCCGGGATAAATCGTCAGATCTCCGTTTACACTTAACAATGTGTGTTCGTGAACAGCAGTAGTTCCTGTTATTTCATAAGAGCCGTTAATTGCCTGTAATTCTATTTTGGCATCATCTTCAAATTCCATAGTACAATCATGGTTAAGGGTAAGGGGAAGGCGGTTTAAAATACTTTTGCTGGAAGGGCTGACAATCACAAGATCTGTATTGATCATCATTTTTTCATAACCGCTGTAATCTTCTTCCTTCATTTTTCTTGTATCACAGACATCGCAATTTAATAAGTAATTTTTTTTGTTAAACATATTTTTGTCCTCCTAAAAATTTTTTTAAGTGCTGGCGTGCAGAAGAAAGTTTGAAGCGAACCGTCCCCGGCGGAATAGAGAGGATTTCTCCAATCTGACTGGAGGTATAGCCTTCCAGATAGCGCAGTGAGAAGATAACGCCTTCCAGATCCGGCAAAGTTTCCAGTAACTGCTCCCATTCCAGATTTGTAATTTCCTCGGAATATGTTTGCTGCAGAGGAAACTCTTCCACAATGGTTTCTTTATTTCCATGCCTGACACGGTCCACATACAAATTTTTAATGGTTCGGTATAACCATGAACGGCGTTGATGTTCCTGTAAGGAAGCAAGGACATCTTCATGAAGCATTGCGCGCAGAAAGGCTTCCTGTACCAGTTCTTCCGCGGTATGCAGGTTTCCCGTCATGCTGCGACACCAGCCTGTCAGTTCCTGATAATATTTTTCGTATAGTTCCTCTATCATACTTTGCGTTCCTTTCTTTTGCCTTTCACTTATAAGACGTATGGACAGGCGAAACTGTTGAAAAAAAATTGAAAGTTTTTTATATTATACACGATTTTACAGTGAGAACGCTTATTGACTTTCTTTTGCCTGCTTGCTAATATAGAATCTTGGTTGAAATTATATCCTTCGATAGAAGGAGGGAGGATTTTATGTCAAAAAATAACAAGTATGAAATTGATATGTGCAACGGTTCTATTATGGATAAGCTGATTTCCTTTTCCATTCCGCTGATGCTCTCCGGTATTTTGCAGCTTCTGTTTAATGCGGTGGACATTGTTGTTGTGGGACGTTTTTCCGGAAGTCAGGCTCTGGCAGCAGTCGGTTCCACATCGGCTCTTATCAATGTATTCACAAATCTTTTTATCGGGATTTCTCTTGGAGCAAATGTTCTTGCGGCACGTTTTTATGCGGCGGGAAAAGCAAGAGAAATGTCGGAGACGGTACATACTGCAATTACACTGGCGCTAATCAGCGGAGCAGCAATGGGACTGATTGGATTTATTTTTTCCAAAGGCGCACTTGGATTGATGGGAACTCCGTCAGATGTAATTGATCAGGCTGCTCTTTATATGAAGATATATTTTCTGGGAATGCCGTTTTTTATGCTTTATAATTATGGTGCGGCAATTTTAAGAGCAGTAGGAGACACAAAAAGACCATTGCTGTTTCTTGTGGTGGCTGGTGTGACGAATGCTGTCTTAAATATGATTCTTGTAATTGCATTTCATATGGGTGTTGCAGGTGTTGCGATTGCTACGGTAGTTTCTCAGATGATTTCCTGTGTTCTCGTGCTTCGCTGTCTGTATCAGACAGAGTCTGCATATCAGCTTCGTTTTTCAAAGCTTACGATGAAGGGAGCTTACCTGAAGCAGATTTTTCTTGTGGGAATTCCGGCAGGTATTCAGAGTACCGTGATTAACTTTTCCAATGTACTGTTACAGTCTTCTGTTAATTCCTTTGGCTCTGTAGCAATGGCAGGATATACGGCTGCCAATAATATTTTTGGATTTTTATATGCGGCTGTGAATTCTGTTACGCAGGCATGTATGAGTTTTACCAGCCAGAATTTTGGTGTGGGAAAATGGAAAAGAATGGATAAGGTACTTGTAAACTGTATTGTCCTTACGGTGGGAGTTGCGCTTGTTCTTGGAGGCGGAGCCTATGTTTTCGGACCGGAGCTTTTAAGGATTTATACTTCCGATCCGGAAGTTATCAAGTGTGGAATGGAAGTGCTGCTTTATACGACAGTAACGTACTTTATGTGCGGTCTGATGGATCTGTTTCCGGGAGCACTTCGTGGAATGGGGCATTCAGCAGTGCCTATGCTTCTGTCTGTTATCGGAACCGTGGGAACCAGAATTGTATGGATTTATATGATTTTCCCGGCACACAGAAGTCTTGATGTGCTTTTCATTTCTTATCCGGCATCCTGGCTTATCACTATTGTTATGCAGGTGCTCTGTTTCTGGATCGTGCGGAAAAAGCTTCATAAAAAAATGAAAGTATATGCAGGAGAAGAAAAATGAAAAATATGAATTTGAAAATTAGATTAAAACAAATTTTATTGCTGATTCTTGGTCTTGCAATTGCTCATTTGGGAGTGACCTTATTTATTCAGGCTGATCTTGGGGCTGACCCTTTTAACGTACTGATCCAGGGGATTTACAGAAGTGTACCGTGGCCTTCTGCAATTTCCTGGAGTCATGGAGCAACGCATATGCTAGTGTGTTTTTTCATTATTATTGTACTTCTTTTTGTTGATAAAACATACATAAAAATCGGTACTTTAATCTGCATGTTTTTAGGCGGTCCGATTATTGATGTGTTTACCGTTCTCCTGAAAAATTATATTAATAACAGTCTTTCTTTTGCAGTACGCATTCCGGTTCTTATTGCAGGCTGCGTGATTCTTGCGATGGGAATGACAATTGTGATTAAATCAGAAGCAGGAACAGGACCAAATGATCTTGTTGCAATCGTGTGGAGTGACAAGTGGCATAAGCCATTCGGGATTATCCGAATTGTGACGGATTTCTGTTTTGTTGCAGTCGGATTTTTACTGGGCGGAACGTTTGGAATCGGAACGATCATCTGTGCATTTGTAGTCGGTCCGGTAGCACAGATTTTTATGCCATATGCAGAAAAAATCTGTAAGCGCGTAATGAAAAATGCGTAGAGCCTGCACAAGCGTTTTCATTTATTTTCCTGATTTTCAGATACAGGAATTGTGATCATTGTGATATAGTCATTCTGGGCATTTAAAGCCATTTCATTTAATCCTTCTTCGTATGCGTACCCTGTAAGTTGCAGGTTATGTTCGGAGGCATATGAGAGGATTTTTTGGTAAATATGGGGAAGTTTTCCCCAACTGCCTATACAAAAGGCACGAAGATATTTTCCGGCCGGAAGTATTTCATCGTATATTTCTGAGGCAGAAGGACAGTAGGCAAAAAAGGAAGTGTAGCGTTCAAAATGATTTTGCCGAATATCTTCGGAAGAAATACGGCTTCCAAAGCTGTCATAAAGGTGGAAGAGTTTTTTCAGGCGAAGTGAAAATTCGGCTGCAATGGAAAAATCGTTTTCATCGTATTTCCCTGAGATGGGAGAAGAAAGAACGATTTTTCTCTGAGGAAGAGTACACAGCTCAATGGCGCCGTCTTCGGACTTCATTCCAAGCTTCAGTCTCTCTGCCTTCTGTTCTAAAAATGCCTGTGCTGATAAAAGCTGTTTGATGGATTCATCAATCAGCTTTTTCTTTTTTTCCATCATCTGAGAAAATGATTCATCAGAAAGTCTTGTAATATATTCTTTGATTTCTTCAATCGATAAACCGATTTTCCGTAATGTTAAAATAAGCTCTAATTGCGCAAACTGAAAACAGGTGTAGTAGTGGTATCCGTTGTCGCCGATTATTTCCGGACAGAACAATCCGATATCATTGTAATAATGCAGAGTGCGTTTGTTGACGCCTGTCAGTTTGGCAAATTCTCCGGAAGAATATAAATAATTTTTATGATTAATAAAAACACCTCTTGACTGTACAGTTACTGTACATTATATGATACATGGCGAAGAGAGAAAAAGCAATAAAAATAAATCGTAAGAAGGGGAGAAAATTATGGAATTTAAGTTATTAAAGGAAGAGCAGTGGGCAGAGATAAAAAGCATATATATGGAGGCATTTCCGAAAAGAGAAAGGAAACCATTTTTTACGTTAAAGCGCTCTGTAAAAAAGAAAAACGCAGTAATTATGACTGCTTCGGAGGAAAATCAGATTCTGGGGTTTGTTGTTTTGATTCCTTATAAAGATATGGTCATGGTAGATTATCTGGCGGTATCTTCCAGAATAAGAAGTAAAGGAACGGGAAGCTATATTATGCAGAATGTATGCAGAGAGTTTTCTGATAAAAAGATCGTGCTTTTAATTGAGCGTCTGGAGGATGATGCAGACAACAGGGATCAGCGTATCGCACGGCGAAAATTTTATCTGAAAAACGGCTTTTCTTCTTCCGGCATTTTTATTACTGGAGCGAGTGGGAATATGGAGATTATGAATTACGGGGGAAAGGTGACACCGGAAAAATATATGAGTCTTCAGGAGTATGCTTTGGGAAAATTGTTTTTTAAATTATCAAATATCAGAATTTTAAATGGGGTTTCTGCATGAACGGGGAACGCAGCACAATGGAACGACAGAAGGATTTTATAGTAAAGGTACTTTACTGGGCTCTGATCGCAGGCGGAATCCTGCTGGGATATAAATATATACTTCCTGTTCTGTTTCCCTTTGTGATTGCCTTTTTGGTCTCCTGGGTGATTAACAGACCTGTGACATATTTGAAAAAGAACTGGAAAATACCGCGTGGGGTATCGGGAGCAGTGTTTGCGGCAGTGTTTATCTGCTCTGCGATTTGTATTTTTGCTTTATGCGGAGCCGGAATTTTATCCGGGATTGAAAATCTTCTCAGCGGGCTTCCGAAGATGTTTGACCGGGATGTCATTCCGGCGTTGGAAAGCTTTTTTTCCTGGATGGAGCAGATGGCGGAAACCATTGATCCGGAAATGGGAGCGGCGTTTTCCGGCATGACAGATACCCTATTTTCTCATTTGAGTAACGGTGTGCTCCAGCTTTGCGGAACGCTTTTGGGAATATTAGGAGGCGTGGTTTCCGGTATTCCTTCCGCTTTTATGAAGATAATGATAACACTGATTGCCACTATTTTTATTACCATTGATTTTGAAAAGGTCAAAAGGTTTTTGACAGGATTTATTCCGGTAAGGAATAAAGATATGTTTTGCGAGTTTAAAGAGTTTTTCGGGAAAATTGTTCCCCGCTGCCTTCTTTCTTATGGGTTGATTTTCCTGATTACGTTTGGGGAACTGTTTTTGGGCTTTTCGTTTTTAAGAATTGAGAACAGTTTTGGTGCAGCGCTTCTTGTAGCGGTTCTTGATATTCTCCCGGTACTTGGCACAGGAGCCGTTTTGATACCGTGGGCTATTATCGCCCTTCTGCAGGGGAATACAGCCTTTGGGGTTATCATGGCGGTGCTGTATCTGATTATTACAATTGTACGAAATGTAATAGAACCGAGGCTTGTAGGGAGACAAATGAAATTACATCCTGCGCTGACATTTGCTGCAATGCTTGTAGGACTTCGCATTTTCGGAGTTGTCGGGCTCTTTGGGCTGTCGTTATGTTTTGCATTCCTTGGAAGACTGCATGAGAAGGGAATCATAAATATTCCGGCATTAAATAAAGAATGATAAAAATAACCCTGTTTTCAGGGAGAAAAGGAGATTTTTCATTATGAAAACTATATTTTCAAAAGTGAAGCTAAAGCCGGGACAGATCGTACGTCTTTTGATACTTGTACTTTTGTCGTCCGTGGGACAGATGCTTCTTCCGTCTTTTCTGGCACAGATGATAAGTCATGGAGTGGCAGAAGGAGATAAGAGCGTCATATGGGTGTATGCCCTGATCATGGCAGGTGTGACAGTATTTTCCTGTGTAATCAGCTTTTTATCTGTGAAAATCGCATCGTATATTTCGACAGATTTTGCGGCACAATTAAGAAATCAGGTTTTTTCAAAAGTGCAGAGCTTTTCAGCGGCAGAAATGGATCGATTTGGAACGGCCAGTCTCGTTACAAGAAGCACTTCTGATATTACGAATGTGCAGAATTTTTTAACACTTCTTCTTCGAATAGGGCTTCTCGCACCAATGATGGCAGTTGCAGGGCTTGTATTTTCGGCAGCAACAGGAGGAAGAGTCAGTTCGGTTCTTCTTGTTGCCATTCCGGTTCTTCTGGTGGCGCTGACAATTATTATGGTTCTGGCTTCCCGCTATTCAATCAGTCTCAGAAAAAAACTGGATCAGATCAATCGACTGTTTCTGGAATCGCTTGAAGGCGTCCGCGTAATTCGTGCTTTTAACAAACAGAAGGCAGAGAGCGGGCGGTTCGGAGAGGCAAACAGCGATTATGCTGTCACCGCAATGGCGGCAGGGCGCATCACAAGTCTCCTGATGCCGGCGATCAGCGTGATTTTTGGAGTGACAACGGCAGCTGTCTTAGGGATGGGCGCTTACTATGTCAATATTGGGGCAATGGAAGTTGGTTCTTTAGTGGCAAACAGCCAGTATATCAGTATGGTGCTTACATCAGTAATGATGTTGTCTCTTGTGATCATGATGTTTCCTACTACATATGCATGTTCCGGAAGAATTGCAGAAGTTTTGGAAACAGAAAGTTCTATTAAAGATGGTAATTTTTCTATGGAAAATGCTTCCATGCATGCAACGGTAGAATTTCGACATGTAACTTTTGCTTATCCGGGAGCAGATGAACCGATTCTGAAAGATATGAGTTTTGTATCACGGCCGGGAGAGGTCACAGCGATTATTGGAGGAACAGGACGCGGTAAGTCCAGTATTTTAAAGCTGATTCCGCGGCTTTATGATCCGATGTTTGGCGAGGTATTGATTAATGGAGTCAACGCAAAAGAATACCGTACGGAAGATTTGCTCTCTCTTATAGGATATGTTCCTCAGAAAAATATACTTTTTTCCGGGGATATTGCAGAAAATCTTAATTTCGGAAATGAAAACGGAACAGAGGAAGACTGGAAACAGGCAGCAAAAATTGCATGTGCCGATGAATTTATCAATGGAAAAAAGATGGGATACCACGATGGAATCGCACAGGGCGGAACAAATTTATCAGGAGGGCAGCGTCAGCGTATGGCGATTGCAAGGGCAATGATGAAGAAGCCGGAAATTTATGTGTTTGATGATAGTTTTTCTGCGCTGGATATGAAAACAGACCGTCAGCTTCGACAGAATCTTAAGGAGAGCATTGGAGATGCAACCGTAATTATGGTGGCACAGAGAATCAGTACCATTTTGGATGCCGACAGAATTCTTGTTGTGGATGATGGGCAGATTGTTGGAATGGGAACACATAAGGAATTACTGGAAACATGTCCGCTTTACAGAGAGATAGCCGAGATCCAGATGGGAAAGGAGGCGCTTTAAAATGAAAAATACAAAAATATTGAAACGATTGCTTCACTATTTAAAAGCATACCGGATGAGATTGTTTTTTGTTATGATGGCAGCGGTGATCAGTACTGCATTTATGGTTCTGGCCCCTTTCCTTGTGGGAAAAGTGACGACAACTCTTTTTGCAAGCATTGCAGATGGTGTATTTTACTGGGAAGCTATCATATGGCTTCTGGCAGGGCTTGTTGCGCTGTATCTGATCTCTCAGCTGTTTTCTTTTCTGCAGGGATTTGGAATGGCAAAAATTACAGCGAAGGTTATGGAAACCATGCGTCAGGAAATCGATGAAAAAATGCATCGATTAAAATTGAATTATTACGATACGCATACACATGGCGATATTCTGAGTGTGATTACAAATGATGTAGATACAATTAACAATGCGCTCAGTCAGAACCTGACTTCTGTAGTGACACAGGTTACGACTGCGATAGGAGTTCTTGTGATGATGCTGGTCATCAGTCCTGCCCTGTCCCTGATCCCTGTTATTATGGTTCCTCTGTCACTTCTGAGTGCAGCGGGAGTCATGAAAGCAAGCGAAAAGTATTATGGAGAGCAGCAGGAGCTTTTGGGAAAACTGAATGGTTATGTGGAAGAAATGTACAATGGCCAGTCTGTTGTGCAGACGTTTAATTACCAGGAGCGCGCAAAAAAAACATTCGCCGGATTAAACGAAGATTTAAAAAATAGCTCCAGAAAAGCAGAGACGACAGCAGGCGCGGTAAGTCCGATCACAACACTTGTAAATGATCTGGGATATGTTCTCTGTGCTGCGATCGGTTGTCTCTGGGCGATCGGAGGAAAAATTGCAGTGGGAAATGTACAGGCGATGCTGGAATACACATGGCGTTTTGCAGAACCGTTTTCTGCAATAGCAGGAATGGTGGGAAGCTTTGGCGCAGCTGCGGCAGCAGGGAAACGAATTTTTGCTCTTTTAGATGCAGAAGAGGAAGTTCCGGATAAAGAGCAGAGTATCGTTCCGGATAACTGTGAAGGTCAGGTCACTTTTGAAAATGTAAAATTCGGTTATACTCCGGACCGTCTTTTGATGAATGGAATTAATCTCACAGTAAAGCCGGGACAGAAGGTAGCGGTGGTGGGACCGACAGGAGCAGGAAAAACCACGCTTATTAATCTTTTGATGCGCTTTTATGAATTAAACGGAGGCTCCATTCTGGTAGACGGCGTAAAAATTACGGATATGTCACGGGAAGAGCTTAGAAAACGTTTTGGAATGGTACTGCAGGATACATGGCTTTTTGAGGGAACGATTGGAGAAAATATAGGGTATGCCCAGGAGAATATGCCGAAAGAAAAAATAAAAGCAGCCGCGAAATCAGCATGTGCACACAGCTTTATTAAAACACTTCCGGGAGGATATGATATGCTTCTCAGTAAGGGGGCTGAAAATATCTCTCAGGGGGAACGTCAGCTTCTGACAATTGCACGTGCCATTGCGTCTGATCCGGAGATTATGATTCTTGATGAGGCGACCAGTAATGTGGATACGCATACGGAAGTTCTGATTCAAAAAGCGATGGCTGAATTGATGAAAGGACGTACCAGCTTTGTAATTGCCCACCGGCTTTCCACAATCCGTGATGCAGATATGATTTTATATATGGAAAACGGAGATATAAAAGAAATAGGAAATCACGAGGAGCTCATGGCGAAAAATGGAAAATATGCAGCTCTTTATATGAGCCAGTTTGGGTGATAAATATTGATTAAAAGCTGTAAAAAGGTCGAAGAAATTCGGCTTTTTTACAGCTTTTTACACTTTAACGCATAAATGCGTTGACATATTAGTGCCGCGGGGGTACAATGAAATACCAGTATAGAATAATATTAAGGTGAATGATACCTGATAAGGAGGAAGATTATGAGAAAGTTAATGACCGGCGATGAAGCCATCGCAAGAGGCGCATATGAGGCAGGGGTGTCGTACGCATCTGCATATCCGGGAACACCCAGTACGGAAATTCTGGAAAATCTTTCTACATATGAAGATATATATGCAGAGTGGGCTTCAAATGAAAAGGTTGCAATGGAGTCTGCAATCGGAGCGTCTGTAGCAGGGCTTCGCAGTATGGTATCTATGAAGCATGTGGGAATGAACGTGGCGGCAGACCCTATGTTTACCTGGGCGTATATGGGAGTAAATGGAGGAAATGTAATCATAACGGCAGATGAACCGGGAATGTTTTCTTCACAAAATGAGCAGGATAACAGAAATTATGCAAAAGCAGCTAAAATAGCTATGCTTGAGCCGTCTGACAGCCAGGAATGTATTGACATGGTAAAAGCGGCGTATGAGCTGGGAGAAGAGTATGATACACCATTTATTATTCGTATGACAACGCGTGTCTGTCATTCCAAATCCATTGTGGAATTAAAAGAGAGAGAGACGGTACCGGCAAAAAAATGGGAAAAAAATCCGGGGAAATATGTATGTCTTCCCGCTATCGCAAGAAATTTAAGAGTGAAAGTAGAGGAACGTCTTGAAAAACTTGCGCAGTACAGTGAGACAAGTCCGTTTAACAGAATGGAAATGGGGGATACAAAAGTAGGCGTTATAGCATCAGGTATCTGCTATTATTATGCAAAAGAGGTTTTTGGGGAAAATGCTTCCTATTTAAAATTGGGATTTACAAATCCGCTTCCGGCAGGTCTTGTAAAAGAATTCTGCGCAAAAGTAGATAAGGTGTATATCCTGGAAGAAAATGATCCTTATATAGAAGAATTTGTGCGTCAGCAGGGATGCGACTGTATTGGAAAAGACCTTTTTCCGTCATATGGAGAAATGACTCCTGACGTAATCCGTGCCTGTGTCACAGGTGAAAAAAATAAAACTCTGGAATTTGACAGAAGCAAGCTGATTAACCGGGCGCCGACTTTCTGCGCAGGCTGTCCTCACAGAGGTCTTTTTTACCGTCTGGGAAAGAGAAAAGACATTATGATAAGCGGTGATATTGGATGCTATACACTGGCAGCAGGAAAGCCGTACAGCGCTATGGATTCTACAGTGTGTATGGGAGCCAGCATAAGTCTTGGACACGGAGCCCAGAAAGCGTTCCAGGCACAGGGAGATACAAGAAGAGTAGTGACAGTACTTGGGGACTCCACATTTTTCCATACAGGTATCAACTCCCTGATCAATACGGTATATAATGGAAGCAATACGGTGAATATTATTCTGGACAACCGTATTACGGGAATGACAGGGCATCAGGAAAATCCAGGAACAGGATATACAGCAAAAGGCGATGAGACAACTCTTATTAAAATCGAGGACATTGTAAAGGCAATCGGAGTAAAACATGTGTATGTGATCAATCCAAATAATCTCTCAGAGGTAGATGAGACACTTGATAAATGCCTTGCACTCACAGAACCATCCGTGATTATTACACGCTGGCCATGTGTGCTGAAAAAGTTTTCAAAAGAAGATAAAGAAGAGTTTGAGCAGCTTTTTGTTACAAAAAACAAGGTGGATACAGAAAAATGTATCGGCTGTAAACTCTGTCTCAAAGCCGGTTGTCCAGCCATGTCTTACGACAGAGAAACAAAGAAAGTAAGCATTAATAAGGCGCAGTGTGTAGGCTGTGACGTATGTACACAGGTTTGCCCGAAAAATGCAATTGTGAAGGAGGATTAAGACCATGACGAAAAGTATTTTATTGGTAGGTGTAGGCGGACAGGGAACCATTCTCGCCAGCAAGATTCTCACAAATGGTCTTATGGAAGCGGGATATGACGTGAAAATGAGTGAAATTCACGGAATGTCTCAGAGAGGAGGAAGTGTATCCTCCCAGGTACGCTATGGAGAAAAGGTAATGTCTCCTGTGATTGAAAAAGGAAAAGCAGATATTGTGGTTTCTTTTGAAAAAATGGAAGCGCTGAGAGCTCTTGATTATTTAAAAGAAGACGGAACTCTTGTCGTAAATAATGAGGAAATTCCTTCCATGTCCGTTATTACAGGTGACGAGGAATATCCGGAAGATGTACTGGAAGAAATCGAAAAGCACGTAAAAGCAAAGGTGGTAAATGCCACTGGTCTTGCGAGAGAGCTTGGAAATGAAAAAGCGGCAAATATTATCCTTCTCGGAACGATTATCCGCTCTATGGGGCTGGAACATATAGAATGGGATGAAATTCTGAAGGCAAATATCAAACCGCAGTTTTTGGAATTAAATAAAAAAGCATTAAAGGTGGGAATGGATGCCATTACCTGCCAGGCGTGAAAGGAGAAAAATAGTTGAAAGAAAGAGAAAAATTTGGCTCCAGAATGGGATTCATTCTCGTCTCTGCAGGCTGTGCAATTGGTCTTGGAAATGTGTGGAAGTTCCCTTATATGGCAGGGGAATATGGAGGAGCAGCGTTTATCCTCATGTATCTTCTGTTTCTTGTAGTGTTGGGACTCCCCATTCTTGTGTGTGAGTTTTCTGTAGGACGTGCCAGCAGAAAAAGTACGGCAAGAGCGTTTCATGAGCTGGAGCCAAAGGGTTCTAATTTTCATAAATTCAGTTATATGAGCATGGTGTCTAACTATGTTCTCATGATGTTTTATACAATGGTTGCAGGCTGGATGGCATACTATTGCTATCGCATGGCAAAGGGAGAGTTTTCCGGTGTCACAACAGAGGCTGTGCAGCAGGGATACGATAAAATGCTGGCATCTCCGGGAATTATGACCGGATGGATGATTGCCGTTGTGATTCTGGGATTTTTAATTTGTTCCCTTGGCGTACAGAGAGGTCTTGAAAAAATCACAAAAGTTATGATGACCTGTCTTCTTGTACTGATTGTCGTTCTGGCAGTGCGTTCCCTGACGCTTCCGGGAGCAGAGGAGGGCGTTCGTTTTTACCTTGTTCCCAATATGGACAGCATCCGTGAGGTGGGACTTGGAAATATGATTTTCGGAGCGATGTCCCAGGCGTTCTTTACTTTGAGTATTGGCGCCGGTTCCATGACGATTTTTGGAAGTTATCTCTCAAAAGACCGTTCCCTTGCAGGAGAATCTATTCATATTTTGATTCTTGATACGTTTGTGGCAACAATGGCAGGTCTGATTGTAATTCCTGCATGCTTCGCATATGGAGTAGAGCCGGGAGCCGGTCCGGGACTTGTATTTATTGCACTCCCGAATGTATTTAATAAGATGGCAGGAGGAAGATTCTGGGGAGCTATGTTTTTCCTCTTCCTGTTTTTTGCAGCGCTGTCTACTGTGACGGCAGTATTTGAGAATATTATTTCTTACGGAATGGATCTTTTTGGATGGAGCCGAAAAAAGGCGGTTATTGTAAACCTTGTGGGGATTCCGCTTCTGTCTCTTCCGGCAATTTTAGGATTTAATGTTTTATCCGGCTTTATGCCTTTTGGAGCAGGCTCCAATATTATGGACCTTGAAGACTTTATTGTATCAAATAATATTCTTCCTCTTGGCTCCGTTGTCTATGTTATGTTCTGCGTCTCAAAATATGGATGGGGCTGGGATGGCTTTATAAAAGAAGTAAATACAGGAAAGGGAATAAAATTCCCAAAAGGAATCCGTTTTTATATGATGGTAGTGATTCCGGTGGTTATTGTAGTCATCTACCTGAAAGGATATTTTGATAAATTCGCAGGACAGGGCACCGGTGTTTTGGCTGCATGGATGGCGGTATCTCTTGCAGTGCTGGCATTAATTGCATGGTTTATTTTCGGTGGAAAAAAGAAACAGGCAGAAAAAAGGTAGGGAGGAATAACTATGATTTCAGAAAAAATGAAGCCTTTTGTAGAAAATAATTCTGCAATCCGTATGATGTTTGAAGAGGGAAATCGTCTTCGAGCGAAATACGGTGCAGAGAATGTTTTTGATTTCAGTCTTGGGAATCCAAGCGTTCCGGCGCCCGACTGTGTGCGCCAGGCAATTATTGAACTGGTAAATGAGGAAAATCCCACAACCCTTCACGGCTATATGAGTAATGCCGGTTTTGAAGATGTACGTCAGACCATTGCGGAATCTTTAAACCGCCGTTTCGGAACAGCCTTTCAGGGAAAAAATCTGATTATGACCGTGGGAGCAGCAAGCGGGCTGAATGTAATTCTGAAAACAGTTTTAAATCCCGGAGATGAAGTGATTGTATTTGCTCCTTATTTTCTGGAATATGGTGCATATGTGAGAAATTATGATGGTGTTCTTGTGGAAATCTCTCCAGATACAGAGACTTTCCAGCCAAACCTTACAGAGCTTGAGGAAAAAATTACAGCAAAAACAAAAGCGGTCATTGTAAATACTCCGCATAATCCAACTGGAGTTGTATACTCAGAGGAAACCATTAAAAAGCTTTCTGCTGTTCTGGAAAAGAAACAGAAAGAGTTCGGAAGTGTTATTTATTTGATTTCTGATGAACCTTACCGTGAGCTTGCGTATGACGGGGTAGAAGTACCGTATCTTACAAAATATTATGATAATACAGTTGTAGGGTATTCCTACAGTAAATCCCTTTCTCTTCCGGGGGAACGTATCGGTTATCTTGTGATTCCCGATGAGGCGGACGGAAGTGAAGAGCTTTTGGCGGCAGCTTCTATTGCAAACCGAATTTTAGGAAGTGTGAATGCGCCTTCTCTCATGCAGAAAGTAATCGGAAAATGTGTAGATGCAGAGGTAGATGTGGCAGCTTATGACAAAAATCGTCTGGCTCTTTATAATGGACTGAAAGAGCTTGGCTTTTCCTGTATTAAGCCGCAGGGAGCGTTTTATCTTTTTGTGAAATCTCCTGTGGAAGACGAAAAGGAATTTTGTCAGGCTGCAAAGAAGTATAACATTCTCATGGTTCCGGGAAGCTCCTTTGCCTGCCCGGGATATGTGCGGCTTGCTTACTGTGTTTCTTATGATACGATTGTAAATTCTCTCCCGCAGTTTGCGAAGCTGGCAGAGGAATTTGGATTAAAGAAATAAAATATCTTGCTATCCGATTTTTCATATGATAAGATGATAAAGAAATGACAAGATAAAGAACAATTAAAATATATAAGGTTTATCTCATGATAACAGGGAAGTTAAGTGAAAATCTTACACGGTCACGCCGCTGTAAGGAGGAGCTGTGTTTTAATATGCCACTGAGTTTTCGGGAAGGCAAAATACAGTGATGATACCAAGTCAGAAAACCTGCCTTATATATAGGATTACGCAGGTTACGAACGATGGCCTTGTGTAAGGAAAACCAGTTTTTTTCTGGATTTCTTTATAGAACCTGCCGGTGTATGCCAGCAGGTTTTTTTATTGCTGAAAAGTAATACGTTTCACATGAAATTTTGGGTAAGGAGAAGAAAAATGAACAAAAAACAGAAACACATTCTTATGGCAGCGGCTTTTTTTGCGCTTACGTTCGGTATTGTGCCGGCGGTAAATGCCATGCACATTATGGAGGGATACCTTCCGGGTGGATTTTGCATTGCCTGGGGAGCGCTGTGCATTCCATTTCTGGCAGCAGGCTTTCTTTCTATTAAGAAGACCTTAAACGAGCACAGAAATTTGATTACGTTACTGGCAGTGTCCGGAGCTTTTATATTTGTAATTTCCTCCCTGAAGATTCCATCTGTTACAGGAAGCTGTTCTCATATGACGGGTACAGGGCTTGGAGCTATTCTTTTTGGACCGGCAGCCGTATCTGTTCTCGGGTTAATTGTACTGCTTTTTCAGGCGCTTCTTCTGGCACACGGGGGTCTGACTACCATAGGTGCAAATACGTTTTCTATGGCAATTGCAGGACCGTTTGTGTCATACGGGATTTATAAGCTGCTTGGAAAAACAAAGATAAATAAGAAGGTTAATATTTTTCTGGCTGCAGCTCTGGGAGATTTGTTTACTTACTGCGTGACAGCAGGACAGATGGCCCTTGCACATAACGCAGATACTACATTCGGAGCGGCATTTGGCAAATTCCTTGTTGTGTTTGCACCGACTCAGATTCCCCTTGCTGTTATTGAGGGAATTATTACAGTCCTTATTATCATGGGACTTGAGACATATGCAAAACCGGAGCTTAAATTAATCGGCTACTTAAAGGAGGGAAAATAAGATGAAAAAGAAAGTAATGCTTGGCATTCTTGTGATTTTCCTGATTGCCTTTGTGCCTCTGTTTGTGTTGAAAGATGCAGAATTTGGCGGCTCTGACGACGCGGGAAGCACTGTGGTAGAAGAAGTGGATTCTTCTTACCAGCCGTGGGCGACGCCTGTTCTTGAAAAGCTTATAGGCGGAGAACTTCCGGGAGAAGTGGAAAGTCTTATTTTCTGCCTTCAGACAGGAATCGGTGTTGGAATTATCGCATTTATTATGGGGCGTTTTGTGGAGCGCAGAAAATGGATGAAAGAGGAATAACCAATGATTACCATTGACAAACTGTGCTACAATTCGAAGCTTCGTTACGAAAATGCAGAAGAGAAATTTGCGTTTTCTGTTACTACTCTTTGCATTTGCGTAATGAGCCGCTCTGCGGAGGTGGCAGCCATTGTGCTGGCAGTGACAGGGATTCTTACCGTCTGTAAGGGAGGAGTCCCTGTTTTGCGATATTTAAAGTTTCTGACGCTTCCTCTTGCTTTTTTGTTTTTAAGCACAGCGGCAGTTATGTTTAATATAAAGAAAACACCGATGGATTTTCTTGCAATTCCTGTGGGAGACTGGTATATTACGGCAAGCTATTACTCATTTTTTTATGCCCTCCAGTTGATTCTGACGGCTCTTGCCGCAGTTTCGTGCCTGTATTTTCTGGCGTTTTCCACACCAATGCCGGATATTTTGGATGTTTTGCGAAAGCTTCACTGTCCAGGGCTTCTTATTGAGCTGATGCTTTTAATTTACCGGTTTATCTTTGTTTTGATGGAAACGGCGTCCGCTATTTCTGTTTCTCAGAAATGCAGGCTTGGAAATAAGGATTACCGTACTTCTGTAAAATCATTTGGTTTTCTGGGCTCTGTTCTTATGATAAGGGCAGTAAAGCGGGCAAACCGCCTTTATGATGCAATGGAAGCAAGATGTTACGATGGAACCATACGTGTGCTTACAGAAAACAGAAAACCAAAGAAAAAAATTATTGCAGCGATTATCGTTTTTGATACGGCTCTTCTTGTTTTTGCCGTGTGGAGGAGATTTTTTTTATGAGCACAGACATTATATTAAAAGCAGAGGATTTATATTTTTCATATGACGATGACAATTCACATTCTCTGAATGGTCTTTCGCTGGAAATTAAAAGAGGGCAGAAGATCGCGGTAATGGGAGCGAATGGCAGCGGAAAGTCTACTTTTTTTCTGTGCTGTACCGGAATCCATAAGCCGCAGAAAGGAAAGCTTTATCTTGATGGAAAAGAGGTAAAGTATAATAAAAAAGGTCTTCTTGATCTTCGAAGCAAGGTGGGGATTGTCTTTCAGGACCCGGACAACCAGCTTTTTTCTGCCAGCGTATATCAGGAAATTTCTTTCGGGATTTTAAATCTGGGAGTTTCCGAAGAGCAGGCAAAAAAAGAGGTAGAGGAAGTGATTGATTATCTGGAAATCACCCCTTTTCGCAGTAAGCCGCCCCATGCCTTAAGCGGTGGTCAGAAAAAACAGGTTTCCATTGCCGATATTCTTGTGATGCACCCGGAAATTATCATTCTCGATGAGCCGGCTGCAGCTCTTGATCCGCGTCATACGAGAATGGTAAATCATATTGTGGAGCAGATGACAGCGAGCGGGATTACGGTTCTTATGGCTACGCATGATGTAAATTATGCTTATGAATGGGCGGATGAAGTGATTCTTTTTCATGAGGGAAAAGTTCTTATGAACGGAAGTCCGGAGCAGGTTTTTGGCAACAGAGCAGCGCTTCGCCAGACCAATCTTGAGCCGCCGGCAGTGCTGGAGCTTTTTGAAAGCCTTTGTAAGAAAGGCATTTTAAAATCTTCCCTTCCATTCCCCAAAAACCTGAAGGCTCTGGAAGGGGATATAGAAGAAGTAAATTTAAACACGTATTACGGAGGTAAGAAAAAAATGTCAGATACCACAAAGAAGGCAATCCTGGCAGTAAGCTTTGGAACAAGCCATAACGATACAAGAGAGGTTACGATTGATGCCATTGAAAAAGATATGCAGGCTGCTTTTCCGGAGTATCCTCTTTACAGAGCGTGGACAAGCAAAATGATCATCAATAAAGTAAATAAAAGAGATCATGTGCATATTGATACCGTAAAAGAAGCAATGGAGAAAATGCGGGCAGATGGTATTACAGATGTTCTCGTGCAGCCTACACATGTGATCAACGGAATCGAAAACGATATTATGAAGGAGGAGGCTCTTTCTTACAGGGAAGATTTTCATTCCATTTCCTTTGGAGATCCGCTTCTTACAAGTGAGCAGGATAACAGGGAGGTACTGGAAGCTGTGGCAGAAGAGTTTTCATGGCTGAAAGAGGATGAGGTTCTTGTTCTTATGGGGCATGGAACGACCCATTATGCAAACTCCATTTATGCGGCGCTTGATTATACATTTAAGGACAAAGGGCATAAAAATATTTTCCTTGGAACAGTGGAGGCGTATCCGTCTATGGAAAGCATTATGAAACTGGTAAGGGAGTACGCACCGTCAAAAGTAGTTCTTGCACCGTTTATGATTGTGGCCGGAGATCATGCGAAAAACGATATGGCAGGAGATGACCCGGAATCCTGGTACAGCCAGTTTAAAGAGGCCGGATATGAGGTGGAAGCTGTGATTAAAGGACTTGGAGAATATCCGGGAATCCGGAAAATTCTTGTGAATCATCTGAAAGCGCTGGAAAATTAAGGATATAAAAAAGCAGCGGGGCTTTACGTGAATTTCTCACTTAAAGTCCCGCTGTTTTTATGAAAAGATTTAGGTAATCCCTGTTGTGGAGATGATATCAGCTCTTTCTGAAAGCAGCTCTCTTACGTTCTCTCGGGTCAAGAATTCTCTTACGGATACGAAGACTGGAAGGTGTTACCTCAAGAAGCTCGTCCTGGTCGATGAATTCGATTGCCTGCTCAAGACTTAATACCTTAGGAGGTGTCAGTTTCAGAGCGTCATCAGCGGAGGAGGAACGTGTATTAGTAAGATGTTTTGTCTTACATACATTAAGCTCAATATCCTCGGCTTTTCCGTTCTGACCAATTACCATACCGCTGTAAACTTTTTCTCCGGGTCCTACAAAGAGAGTTCCACGCTCCTGTGCAGAGAAAAGTCCGTAAGTAACAGCCTCGCCTGCTTCGAAGGCAATAAGAGAACCCTGTTTGCGGTACTGGAAATCTCCCTTGTAAGGAGCATAGCCGTCAAATATAGTATTTAAAATACCGGTTCCTTTTGTAGAGGTTAAGAATTCCCCGCGGAATCCGATAAGACCTCTGGAAGGAATATGGAATTCAAGGCGTACAGAACCATCGCTTGCTGTACTCATACCCTGAAGCTCGCCTTTTCTCTCACTTAATTTCTGGATAACGGTTCCGGAAAATTCTTCAGGCACGTCTACATATGCGATTTCCATTGGTTCAAGTTTTTTACCGCGCTCGTCTGTGTGATAGAGAACCTCCGGTTTACTTACTGCAAACTCATATCCTTCACGGCGCATATTTTCGATTAAAACAGAAAGATGAAGCTCACCACGTCCGGAAACTTTAAAGCATTCTGTTGTTTCGGTATCTTCCACACGAAGACTTACGTCTGTGTTTAATTCTCTGTAAAGACGGTCACGAAGATGACGGGAAGTAATATATTTTCCTTCCTGTCCTGCAAGTGGGCTGTCATTTACAAGGAAGTTCATGGAGATTGTCGGCTCGGAAATTTTCTGGAAAGGAATGGATTCCGGTTTGTCGCCGCCGCAGAGCGTATCTCCGATGTGGATTTCCGCAATACCGGAAACAGCTACGATAGAGCCGATTGACGCTTCTTTTACTTCCACTTTATTTAATCCGTCAAACTCATATAATTTACTGATTTTTACTTTCTGACGTTTGTCAGAGTCATGATGGTTCAAAAGAGTAAGCTCCTGGTTTACTGCAATTTTTCCGTTTTCTACTTTGCCGACGCCGATACGTCCTACATATTCATTGTAGTCGATGGTGCTGATCAGAACCTGAGTATCTGCATCCGGATCTCCTTCCGGTGCAGGAATATATTTTAAGATTGTTTCGAAAAGCGGAGCCATGTTTTCCGGTGTGTCTGCAAGGTCTAAAACTGCATGGCCGGCTTTTGCGGAAGCGTATAAAAACGGACAGTCAAGCTGCTCGTCAGAAGCCTCCAGATCCATGAGAAGTTCAAGAATCTCGTCGATTACCTCGTCCGGGCGGGCTTCCGGGCGGTCGATTTTGTTGATGCACACAATTACATGAAGGTCAAGCTCAAGGGCTTTTTTCAGGACGAATTTTGTCTGAGGCATTGCTCCTTCGAAAGCATCTACAAGAAGGATAACACCGTCTACCATTTTAAGTACACGCTCTACTTCGCCGCCGAAGTCAGCATGACCTGGAGTGTCGATGATGTTGATTTTCGTTCCCTTGTAGTGAACAGCAGTATTCTTTGAGAGAATGGTAATTCCTCTTTCGCGTTCAATATCGTTGGAGTCCATGACGCGTTCCTGGACCTCCTGATTTTCACGGAATACACCGCTCTGCTTTAAAAGCTGGTCTACCAGGGTTGTTTTGCCGTGGTCGACGTGGGCGATAATGGCTACGTTACGTACATCTTCCCGTCTGGTTTTCATAAAATGTATTTCCTTTCTTTAAATAAGTATCTTTATTTTAAGTCAAGCATTGCTGCACAAAAATCCAATTTATAAGTTTACCACATTTTTCGAGGATTACAAGGTGCTGAAAAAATTTTTTTATTTTTAGTTCTAAATCCGGAATCTTCCACATAAGTTTATATAGATAAAATACCCGAAGAGGAAGGAGAACACATTATGGCAGATAAAATTATTGAAAACAATCAGGTATCGGTTATGGGGAAAATCGCTACCGGCTTTACATTCAGTCATCAGGTTTTTGGAGAGGGCTTCTATACAATGGATCTTCTTGTAAAAAGACTGAGTGATTCCGAGGACAGGATTCCGGTTATGGTATCGGAACGCCTTGTGGATGTGACACAGGATTACGTGGGGGAATATATAGAGATCCACGGACAGTTCCGCTCTTATAACCGCCATGAAGAAAAACACAACAGACTTGTGCTTTCTGTATTTGCAAGAGAGCTGAAATTTGTGGAGGAAGAGGACGAATCCATTCCTGTCAATCAGATTTTCCTGGACGGATATATCTGTAAACCGCCGGTATACAGAAAAACTCCGCTGGGAAGAGAAATTGCAGACCTTCTTATGGCAGTGAACAGACCTTACGGAAAATCAGATTACATACCCTGTATCTGCTGGGGAAGGAATGCGCGTTACGCTTCCGCCTTTGAGGTGGGAGGACATGTGCTCATCTGGGGAAGAATCCAGAGCAGAGAATATATGAAGCGTATTGGTGAAAATGAGACAGAAAAAAGAATTGCCTATGAGGTATCTGTAAGTAAGCTGGAATACATTGAGTAAGTAAGCAAACACTTGCAATTCTATCAAATCTGCGGTAATATAAGCGTATTCAAAAGCAACTTCATAAACGATAAGAGGAATTGTGATGGAAAGAAAATTAACAGAAGTTTACTGCGGAGACGGCATAGGAAAGACTACTCTGGCAATTGGGCAGAGCCTTCGCGCCTGCGGACAGGGAAAAAGTGTGATCATAATCCAGTTTTTAAAAGGAAGGGAGCGAAGAGAGCTTGATTTTCTGGAAGAGCTGGATAATATGGATATTAAAATCTTCCGATTTGAAAGAATGGACCGATGCTACGAAGACCTGAGTGTCGAGGAGAAAGAGGAAGAGAGACTGAATATTCTCAACGGACTGAATTTTGCCCGTAAGGTAGTTGCAACTCAGGAATGCGATTTCCTGCTTCTGGATGAGATTCTGCGGCTTTTGGATAACGGAATTACAACAGAAGAGACAATCGGGGAGATTCTGAAGCTTAAGGATGAAAGTATGCACATAGTCATGACCGGTCAGGAACTTCCGGAGGGACTTCGAAAATATGTGGACAGAGTGACCACTCTCAGCACAGAAAATATAAGTAACGATGAATGCAGTACAGAAGAATAATACATTCACAGAAGAGTAAAGGAGGAAGGAAAATGGCAATTTTCAAAGGAGCAGGTGTTGCGATTGTAACTCCCATGCACGAAAACGGAGGAGTAAACTACGACAAACTGGGAGAGATGATTGAGTTCCAGATAGCCAACAGCACAGATGCGATTATTATCTGCGGAACAACCGGTGAATCCTCTACTATGACACATGGGGAACATCTTCAGACTATTAAATATGCAATCGATAAGGTGGCAAAAAGAGTGCCTGTTATTGCAGGAACAGGTTCTAATTGTACAGAAACAGCAATTATGATGTCAAAGGAGGCAGCATTATACGGAGCAGATGCACTTCTTGTTGTAACTCCTTACTATAATAAGGCAACTCAGAAGGGATTGATTGCTCATTATACAGCGATTGCAGAGGCTGTACCGGAGACACCGATTATCATGTATAATGTTCCAAGCCGTACAGGCTGCAACATCCAGCCGGAAACAGCAGTATATCTTGCGAAAAATGTGAAAAATATCGTAGGAATTAAAGAAGCGACAGGAGATTTATCCCAGGCTGCAAAAATGATGAGCCTTGCAGATGGAAGTCTTGAGCTTTATTCCGGAAACGACGATCAGGTACTTCCGATTCTTTCTCTGGGAGGACTTGGCGTGATTTCTGTTCTTTCTAATGTTGCACCGAAGGAGACACATGATATGGTAGCAAAATTCCTGGAAGGCGATGTGAAGGGAGCTACAGAAATTCAGTTAAAAGCCATTCCTTTAGTGAATGCTCTTTTCAGCGAGGTAAATCCGATTCCTGTAAAGGCTGCTCTCAATCTTATGGGGATGAATGCAGGTCCTCTTCGTATGCCTCTTACAGAAATGGAAGAGGAGAACAAAGAGAAGCTGAAAAAAGCAATGCAGGATTTTGGCATTAAGCTGGCATAACTGACGGGAGGATAAACAGCTATGGTAAGAATTATTATGCACGGCTGCAATGGACATATGGGTCAGGTGATTTCCGGGCTTGTGGAAAAAGACGCAGAAGCGGAGATTGTTGCAGGAATTGATGTTGCAGACCAGGGAAAAAACAGTTATCCTGTTTTTCCGGATATAGAAGTATGTAATGTGGAGGCAGATGTTATTATTGATTTTTCCTCTGCAAAAGCAGTGGATAAGCTTCTTGATTACAGTGCAAAAAGAGGAATTCCGGCAGTTGTATGTACAACTGGATTAAGTGAGGAGCAGCTTGCTCATCTGGAAGAGACATCTAAAAAAGTGGCTATTTTAAAATCTGCAAATATGTCTCTCGGAATTAACACTCTCTTAAAGCTGATACAGGACGCTGCAAAAGTTCTTGCAAAGGCAGGCTTCGACATGGAGATTGTGGAGAAACATCATAATCTTAAAGTGGACGCTCCAAGCGGAACAGCGCTTGCACTTGCAGACAGTCTGAATGAGGCAATGGACGGCGAATATCACTATGTATATGACAGAAGCCAGAGAAGAGAACAGCGTGACAGTAAAGAAATCGGAATTTCTGCTGTACGTGGCGGAACGATTGTGGGAGAACACGAAGTGATCTTTGCTGGTCCGGACGAGGTGATTGAATTTAAGCATACAGCTTACTCCAAGGCTGTTTTCGGAAAAGGAGCAGTGGAGGCTGCAAAATTCCTGGCAGGAAAACCTGCGGGTAAATATGACATGAGCGATGTGATTAATAAATAAAGAGAAGAGATGAGCGGTATTTGGCGTCCGGCTGAATGCTGCTTATTTTTTTGCTGTTAAATTAAAACTTTGAATAAAAATTTTTCTGTCAGGCATAATAACAGTATAAGTAAAAGCTTAAGGAAAAGGAGAACAGAATCATGAAAAAATGGAATAAAATTCTTATGAGCTCAGCCCTTGTACTGATGTTAGCAATGTTTACAGGTTGTGGGAGAAATGATAATGCGGCAGATGAAACCAGGAGAGAACAGGATAAAACAGAAGAGAAAGATACGGTAAAGGATGATACACGTACAGAAAAAGATAAGACAACAACAGATAAGACCACAACAGACAGAACAGACGGGAATACAGCAGACGGCGCTGTTCCTGATGCAGGAATGGAAAATGACGGCACACCGGACGGAACTGAGACTGATAATACGACAGAGAACGCCGGACCGGATATGACGGAAGTGCCTGAAAATACGTCGGACAGTAATGGAAACTCCAATAATGGAAATGACCGGAATGGAAACGGAGATGGAACCGTATCCGGCGAGCTCGGAAACAGTGTGAAAGATCTGGGCGAAGGCGTAGGGGATGCAGTGGAAGATGTAGGAGATGCCGCAAGAAATGCAGTAGACGGAAGATAAGAAAAGAATCCTGGAAGTTACAGAAAAAAATAAGAAATTTGTGTTAATTTTTCATAAAATGGTGTTAAAATTCCGCACGATGTGTTATAATAATTCCATCAAACAGCAAAGGGGATGGAAGCATGAAATTTATTATCAGCGGAAAAAATATTACAGTGACCGAAGGGCTTCGAACAGCAGTTGAGGACAAGCTTGGGAAACTGGAACGGTATTTCACTCCTGACACCGAAGTTGTCGTAACTTTAAGTGTGGAAAAAGAAAGACAGAAGATTGAAGTGACGATTCCTGTAAAAGGAAATATTATCCGGTCCGAGCAGGTAAGCAGTGATATGTATGTATCAATCGACCTTGTAGAAGAGGTGATTGAACGCCAGCTTCGGAAATACAAGAACAAGATTGTAGACAAAAAACAGTCTGCGGGAAGTTTCCAGCAGGCATATCTTGATAAGGAATATGAGGAAGACGAAGAGGTAAAAATCATTCGTACAAAGAAATTTGATATTAAACCAATGTATCCGGAAGATGCCTGTGTACAGATGGAGCTCCTGGGTCACAACTTCTTTGTATTCTGCAATGCAGAGACAGAGCAGGTAAATGTGGTTTATAAGAGAAAAGGCAATACCTACGGTCTGATTGAACCGGAATTTTAAAAAGGTGAGCAAAGCCCTCCTGTTCAGTGCGGGAGGGCTATCTTTTTCAGCAGAAAGAAAGGAAAGAAAGAAAAATGAAAGATTACATACTGGAGGCATGTGTGGATTCTGTGGAATCTGCCCTGGCAGCAGCAAGAGGAGGAGCAACACGTCTGGAACTGTGCGGAAATCTGATCATTGGAGGAACGACGCCGGAACCGGGACTGTATGAGGAAATCAGGAAACATTCCGATATCCGGATTCATGCCCTGATCCGTCCGAGATTTGGTGATTTCTGTTATACAGATTCCGAATTTGCCATCATCAGGAATGCAGTAAAAACCTATAAAAAGCTAGGGGCAGAAGGCGTGGTAATCGGTATTTTAAAGCCGGACGGTACTTTAAACATGGAGCAGATGAAAATTCTTATGGAAGAGGCGCAGGGAATGTCTGTGACGCTTCACAGAGCATTTGATGTATGCGCAGATCCGTTTGAAGCAATGGAGCAGGCAATCTCTCTGGGAATTGACACGATTCTTACTTCAGGTCAGCAGAACAACTGCCGTCTTGGAGCAGAGCTTCTTGGGCAGCTCGTGGAAAAAAGCGCAGGAAGAATTGAGATCCAGGTGGGAAGCGGCGTAGATGCAGATGCCATTAAAGAAGTTTATCCTGTGACAAAGGCAAGAGCCTTCCATATGTCCGGAAAGGTTACGCTGGACAGTGAAATGATTTACAGAAAAGAAGGCGTAAGTATGGGCCTTCCTTCTTTAAGTGAATATGAGATCTGGCGCACAGAAGAGAGCAAAATCCGTGCGGCGAAAGAGGTATTAGAAACACTTTGAGGGACTGAAAAAGTCCCTCTCTTTTTTTAAAAAATAAGGTTATAACTTTTGGGAATCACTGCCCCAGACAGAAGGAAGGCGTTTTAACACTTCCTGAGTCAGGACTCCTATGAGAAAGCCGGTTACAACACCGGAAATGAGAAGAGGTGGTGTATAATAAAACACGGCAGTATTTTCCACAATAAGGGCAGCAATGATAAGCTGACCGATATTGTGGGTGACTCCGCCGAAAACACTGATGCCAATTGTCGTAAGGGAGGTCTTCTTCAGAAGAAGAACCATGACAGAAAGGCTTAGCGCAGCGCCGGCAAGGCTGTAAAGGATGCTGAACATATTTCCAAAGAGAAAGCCGATTACAAGAATACGTACAACGGATACAAGGGCAGCATCTTTAAAACCGTATTTTTTCAGAATGATCAGCACGGACAGGTTCGCAAGTCCAAGCTTGATTCCGGGGATTCCTGCAAAAACAGGAATCAGAGTTTCCACATATCCGAAAATAATGGCAATGGCGGCAAAAAAACCGAGATAGGCTGTCTTTGTCTTCATAATCACTGCACCACAGCATGGGAAACATCGTCCCCTTCGCTGTTCTCTCCTTCAATTACAACCTTATTCGGGAGGCAGATCACGGAGCCGCCGGAAACGTCAACTGCTTTTTGTTCAAGGCATAGATGATCCGGACAGGTGGCGGAAATCATTTTTGCCTTTCCGTCTTTTATTTCGCATACATTTGTGTCATTAATGGAAATCGTCTGATTTTCAGACAGGGAATACACACCGTATTCTTTGCCGTCAACTGTGATTCGTATGTTGTTCTGCGGCTTTTTAGAAATACGCATACCTGCCCACAGAAGAAGGGCGGCAGCGAGAATCGAGCCGATTAACAGAATTTCTTTTTTCTTCAAAAACAAATTTCCTCCGTATATTTGACTGTGATTTTTATGTTTCTGCCTGCCATCGCAGGACGAAGCTATCATAACACAGAGGAGAAGGAATGGCAATGGCAGAGAAATCCTGTTTGTTTACGAAATGTTTATTGTTTTCTTGTCCGGAAAGTGATAGAATATAGAATGTTGAGAGTATATTCTCGGGAATACGCTCTCAGAACGCAATAAGAATTTATTATACAGCAGAAGCTGTAGAGAAAATAAAAAGGAAACAGGAGTAAAATATGAACGTATTTTCAAAAGTATTCGGAACGCACAGCCAGCGTGAGGTAAAAAGAATTATGCCTCTTGTAGAAAAGACAGAAAGTCTGCGTCCGGAAATGCAGAAACTCAGCGATGAAGAATTAAAAGACAAGACAAGAGAATATAAGAAGCGTCTGGAAGAGGGTGCAACACTTGACAGCCTTCTTCCGGAGGCATTTGCAACAGTAAGGGAAGCAGCAAAGCGTGTTCTTGGAATGGAACATTACCGTGTGCAGATTATCGGAGGTATTATTCTTCATCAGGGACGTATTGCAGAGATGCGTACAGGTGAAGGTAAGACACTTGTATCTACTCTTCCTGCATACTTAAATGCACTGGAGGGAAAAGGTGTACACGTTGTAACAGTCAACGACTATCTGGCAAAACGAGATGCAGAGTGGATGGGAAAGGTTCATGAATTCCTGGGACTTACGGTTGGTGTTGTATTAAACGACATGAAACCGGAAGAGCGTCGCGCTGCATATAACTGTGACATCACTTACGTTACAAACAACGAGCTGGGCTTCGATTATCTTCGTGACAACATGGTTATTTATAAAGAGCAGCTTGTTCAGAGAGATCTTCACTACTGTATCATTGACGAGGTGGACTCCGTTTTAATTGATGAGGCGCGTACTCCTCTTATTATTTCTGGACAGAGCGGCAAGTCTACAAAGCTTTACGAAGTCTGTGATATTCTCGCGCAGCAGCTGGAACGCGGTGAGGCAAGCCATGAGATGACAAAGATGGCGGCTATCATGGGCGAAGAAGTTATCGAGACAGGCGATTTCGTTGTAAATGAAAAAGATAAGATTGTAAACCTTACAGAGCAGGGTGTGAAGAAAGTAGAGAAATTCTTTAATATCGAAAACCTTGCGGATCCGGAAAACCTGGAAATCCAGCACAACACCATTCTTGCTCTTCGTGCTCATAACCTGATGCATAAAGACCAGGATTACGTTGTAAAAGATGATGAAATTCTGATTGTAGATGAGTTTACAGGACGTATTATGCCGGGACGTCGTTATTCAGACGGTCTTCATCAGGCAATTGAGGCAAAGGAACACGTAAAGGTAAAACGTGAGAGCAAAACTCTTGCAACTATTACATTCCAGAACTTCTTTAATAAATATGATAAAAAAGGCGGTATGACAGGTACAGCCCTTACAGAGGAAAAAGAGTTCCGTGATATTTATGGTATGGACGTTGTGGAGATTCCTACAAACAGACCGGTTCAGCGTAAAGACCTGGACGACGCTGTATATATGACAAAGAAAGAAAAATTCAACGCAGTTGTACGTGCAGTTGTGGAAGCACATGAGAAGAAACAGCCTGTACTGGTAGGTACGATTACGATTGAGACTTCTGAGCTGTTAAGCCGTATGCTGAAAAGAGAGGGAATTCCTCATAACGTGCTGAATGCCAAATTCCATGAGCTTGAGGCGGAAATCGTTGCCCAGGCAGGACAGGCAGGTGCAGTTACGATTGCGACAAATATGGCAGGCCGTGGTACCGATATTAAACTTGATGATGTTGCACGCGAGGCAGGCGGTCTTAAAATCATCGGTACAGAGCGTCATGAGTCAAGACGTATCGATAACCAGCTCCGCGGACGTTCCGGACGTCAGGGTGATCCGGGTGAATCCCGTTTCTACATCTCTCTTGAAGACGATTTGATGCGTCTCTTCGGATCCGAGCGTCTTATGAAGGTATTTACTTCTCTCGGAGTTGCAGAGAATGAGCAGATTGAGCATAAAATGCTTTCCAGTGCCATTGAGAAAGCGCAGGAGAAGATTGAGTTTAACAACTTCGGTATTCGTAAAAACCTTCTTGATTATGACCAGGTAAATAATGAGCAGCGTGAAATTATTTACAAGGAGCGCCGTCAGGTTCTCGATGGAGAAAATATGCGCGACGCAATCTACAAGATGATCACAGATATTGTGGACAGCACAGTAGATATGTGCTTCTCCGACGACGTGGATGCGGAAGAGTGGGATCTTGACGAATTCAATTCTGCATTATGTCCGATTATTCCAATCGAGCCTCTTACAGAAGATAAAGTAAAAGGCAAGAGAAGAAATGAGATGAAACATATTCTCAAAGAAGAGGCTGTAAAACTTTACGAGGCAAAAGAATCCGAGTTCCCGGAACCGGAGCAGCTTCGTGAGCTTGAGCGAGTAGTACTTCTTAAGAGCATCGACAGTAAGTGGATGGATCACATTGACGATATGGAAATCCTTCGTCAGGGAATTGGTCTTGCTGCATACGGTCAGCGTGACCCGGTTGTAGAATATAAGATGAGCGCTTATGAGATGTTTAACGGTATGATAAACTCTATTCAGGAGGATACCGTACGTATGCTGTATCACGTACATGTAGAGCAGAAGATTGAGCGTGAGCAGGTTGCGAAAGTGACCGGAACGAATAAGGATGACAGTGCAGGTCCGAAGAAACCGGTACAGCGCAAAGAAGATAAGGTTTATCCGAATGATCCATGCCCATGTGGAAGCGGAAAGAAATATAAACAGTGCTGCGGACGTAAAGCTGCAAAAGTGTGATAAATATTATAATAAAGGGGTCTTCCTCAGGAAGATCCCTTTTTTAACGCTTCTGATGGAAGCTCTCCGAACTGTTTTTTGTAGGCGCGGATAAAGGCAGTATAATCCTTAAATCCGCTTTGAAGCGCTGCTTTTGTGACAGGAAGTCCCTGAGAAATCAGATTTTTTGCAAGAAAAAGCCGTTTGCTCACAATATAACTGTGTATGGTGTAGCCCGTTTCTTCTTTAAATTTACGCATCATATAATATTTGCTCAGGAAATATTTCCGGGACAGTTCTTCAATGGACAGCTCTTTTTCCAGGTTGCGGTTTATATATTTTAGAAGTTCTTCAATACGGGAATCGTAAGCATAGGAATCCTGGTCACATATATACTGTTTTTCCAGAAAAATCCGGTTTAAATATACCATAAATTCATAAAAAAGGGCTTTTTCCAGAATCTCATCTCCCAGCTCCTGATTTTTAGATGACTGGTAAAATTCTGATAAAATCTGTTCCAGCTTTTTCTGCATTTTAGAGGGAAGACGGACAAGATGGAAACACCGGTCTGTTGCTTTTTGAAAACATCGCGTCAGAAGCTCTTCCTTTAAATCGTTGCGAATCCACAGAATAAAACGTTCATAAGGCTCCTCCGAAGAGATTTCCGGCTTGTGAATGGAATATTTATCCACAAGAAGAATATCCCAGGGATTGAGATAATAGGATTTTCCTTCTATATGATAGGTGGCTTTTCCGGAAAGAAAAATAATCACTTTATAAAAGTCATGGTAATGATAAGTAAAATTTTGATGTTTCTGGTCTTTTAAATAGAAAAGGCGAAATTCCTGGTCCAGATACCCTGTTTTTTCTGTTGTATCATTGGGAGACTCCATATTCATACACCTCGTTTATTCCTTTTTTATAATTTTATCACGTTTTTTTCAAATCATCATCACATTTTCCTCACAAATTCCCAGTATAGTATAAAACAAATAAAGCGAAAGCTTTTTTATCGAATAGATTTCATAACTTTTTTCTTTTTCATACTTTTTATACTTAGCCGGGCTGCTCACAGTCCGGCCCTCCTTCTTTTAAGAGCACTTTTTGCAATACATTCCGCAGTTTATTCTATATACACCTGGAAAAAATGATGTATAATAAAAATATAATGAGTAACGGGAAATTTGACCTTATAAATCAGGAGAGGTGTAAATATGTCAGACAATATTATCATGGCAAAATATCAGGGATTGGGAAATGACTATCTGATTTTAGATGCAGTGAGAAACAGAGTACAGCTTCAGGGGAAAAAAGCAGCGCTTCTCTGTCAGAGAGGCTTCGGGCTTGGAGCAGACGGAGTTCTTTACGGACCTGTGCAGATAAATGGAAAAATGGGAGTTCACATTTTTAATGCAGATGGAAGCGAATCTCCTATCAGCGGAAACGGCGTTCGTATTTTTGCAAAATATCTTATAGACCAGGGATATGTAAAAGAGTCAAAATTTGATATTGAGACGATGGCGGGAACCATTGAAGTGGAAGTTATGAATGCCCGTGCAACGGAATTTCGTGTAAAAATGGGAAAAGCATCTTTTATTTCCGAGGAAATCCCGGTAACAGGAGAAAAACGGGAAATTGTAAATGAGACATTTACCTTTAATGAGAAGGAATATAAGGCAACCTGTCTTACGGTAGGAAATCCTCACTGTATTATTTTTACAGATAAGGTAAGTAAGGAAGCAGTAAAAGAGCTGGGACCTTATGTGGAAAATGCAGATGAATTTCCAAATAGAATGAATCTGCAGCTCTGCCGTCTCATTGACAGGGGAAACCTGGATATTGAAATCTGGGAGAGAGGTTCCGGCTACACAAAAGCCTCCGGTACAGGAAGCTGTGCGGCAGCGGCGGCAGCATACAAACTGGGGCTTGTAGAGTCCAGAATCAATGTAAATCAGCCGGGTGGTATGATACAGATTAATATAAAAGAGGATGGAACTATTTATATGACAGGAACAGTAGGCTTTATTGCGGACATCAGCATTGCCCAGAGCTTCTTTTCCTGAGAACTTCTGAATAGGTAAGAGTTTTGAGAAAAATAAAGGATTAAAAAACAGTTTCGCATCACTGTTTTTTAATCCTTTTTGTTTACTTACTTACAGGTCTTGTAGCTTCTTTCAGCCATTCTTTTTCTTCCTCATTAAGATATGGGGAGATTTTTTCGTATACGTCTTTGTGGTAGCTGTTTAAAAGCTCTACGTCTTTTTCCTCCATATATTTTGTATCAATGGCATCAAGATCGATTGGCACAAAAGTAACAAATTCAAATTTCATAAACTGACCGTACTGATTTTTTTCTGCTTTGTGGCAGAGCATCAGATTTTCTGTACGGATTCCGTGGCTTCCTTCAATATAGATACCCGGTTCGTCAGAGGTAAGCATACCTTCCTCAAAAATTTCGTCTTTTACACGCTCGGGGCTGACTTTCCAGCGAACACCGTTTGGACGTTCGTGTACATTTAAAAGATACCCAACACCGTGTCCTGTTCCGTGATTAAAATCAAGACCTCTTTCCCAGAATGCTCCTCTTGCAAGATAGTCAAGATTTACGCTGGCACAGCCGTGCAGGAATTTTGCATTGCCGAGACGGAGCGTTCCCATAGCTGTCACTGTGAAATGCTCTTTCTGTTCCTCTGTGAGAGGACCAACAGCAATGGTTCTTGTAATGTCTGTTGTTCCCTCGTAATACTGTCCGCCGGAATCCACAAGATAGAAGCCTTCCTGCTTTAACTGGGCAAAGTCTTCTTCTGTTGGCTGGTAGTGGCACATAGCTGCATTAGGACCGTAAGCAGAAATGGTTTCAAAGCTTGGCTCAATGTAGCCTTCCTGCTCTTTTCGAAGGCTTTCCAGTTTCTCTGCAACAGAAAGTTCGTCCATTGGAATTTTGCCGATATTCTTTTTCAGCCAGTAAATGTATTTTGTCACAGCAACGCCGTCTTTAATGTGGGCTTTGCGGATATTTTCCATTTCTGTCGGATTTTTGATGGCTTTCATAAGCGCGGCAGGATTTACCATATCAATAATGGTGTTGTCTCCTGCAAGACTCTGGAAGATAGAGTAATTCACATGAGCTTTTTCCAGAAGAATGGTTTCGCCTTTGATTTCAGAAACAAAATCATATACGGAATCATAGGAATGGATTTCCATTCCAAGATCCTGAAGATAAGATTTTACTTCCTCAGATAAGGCTTTTTCCTGGATAAAGAGGTGACCTTCTGTTTCTGTAAGTACAAGGTAGGAAAGGACAACCGGATTGCAGGGAATGTCGTTTCCGCGGATATTGAGAAGCCACACAATATCATCAAGGGAAGTAAGCACATGGACGGAAGCTTTGTTTTCCTTCATTTTTTCACGGATTTTGGAAAGCTTGGAGGCAGCGGATTCTCCTGCATATTTTTCATCGAGAATCCAAACGGGTTCAGCGGAAAGCTCCGGGCGGCCGCTCCATATTTCTCCGATTAAATCGCTTCTGTATGAAAGAAATCTCTCAGGGAGTTTTTCTTCGAATGTCTCTCCCAGACTTTCGTTTACAACACGACCGTCAAAGCCGAGAGTCATGCCTTCTTTTGTGTGGCTCTGCAGATATTCCACAACAGTAGGAACGCCTTCTTCTCCCATTTTCATCAGGGTAACGCCTGTGTCTTTCAATTCCTTTGCAGCCTGCACAAAGTATCTTCCGTCTGTCCAGAGACAAGCCTCGTCCTGTGTGATAACGGCAGTTCCGGCAGAACCGGTAAAGCCGGTAATATAGGCTCTGCATTTAAAATACGGTCCTACATATTCTGATTCATGATAATCAGCAGTGGGCACAAGATAAGCGTCCACGCCGTATTCTTTCATTTTGTCCCGAAGGGCCTGTAATCGTTCTGTTATCATAGTTTTGATTCCTCAACTTTCTTATGTTTGCTCAGAATGTCTATCCCTATTTTATCACATTGAGAAATGATGTCCAGTGGTTTTAGTTTGTTTAGAGACATTTGGGATAAAGGGCTATGATTTTGTTTGTAATTCCCCGGAAGATATGATATTGTATACAGTGAGTATTTGTCTTTTTGCCAGAATCAGAGTGTTAAATATCTGAAAACTTATCTGCGGCAAAAGGGATAAGGCTGAACAGACCATATCACTCTGCCGCAGGAACATTTCAGACCTTTAACATCCTGATTCTGCAGGACAACAAAACGAAAATCTGAAAATAAAGAAAGAGGGTGAAGCTGTGGTTGAGTTAGATCAGTTCAAAAGCGTTCTTGCAACATACACAGAACCATTAGCGGAGGTGAGAGACTCCCTTGACCTGGCTAACAAAGAGCAGCGGGTTGAAGAGCTGGAGCGTGAGATGGAAGCTCCGGATTTCTGGGATAATGCAGAAGTTTCCCAGAAAAAAATGAAGGAATTAAAAGGATTAAAAGATGACATGGAGACATATCAGAATCTTGTGACACAGATGGAAGATATGGAAACCATGATTGAAATGGGATATGAGGAAAACGATCCGGAGCTGATTCCGGAAATTCAGGAAATGCTGGATCAGTTCCAGACAGATTTTGACAACATTCGTGTAAAAACACTTCTTTCAGGAGAATATGACAGCGAAAATGCCATTATCAAACTGAATGCGGGAGCAGGCGGAACAGAAGCCTGCGACTGGTGCGGTATGCTTTACCGTATGTACAGCCGCTGGGCAGACAGAAAAGGTTTCAGTATGGAAGTTCTTGACTATCTGGATGGAGATGAGGCAGGGGTAAAATCGGTTACTTTCCAGGTAAATGGAGAAAATGCTTACGGCTATTTAAAATCAGAAAAAGGCGTGCATCGTCTTGTTCGAATTTCTCCGTTTAATGCGGCGGGAAAACGTCAGACTTCTTTTGTTTCCTGCGATGTTATGCCGGATATAGAGAAAGATCTTGACGTGGAAGTCAACGATGAAGATATCCGTATTGATACGTATCGAAGCAGCGGAGCCGGCGGACAGCATATCAACAAGACATCTTCTGCTATCCGTATTACTCATTTTCCTACAGGAATTGTAGTACAGTGTCAGAATGAGCGTTCCCAGCATATGAACAAAGATAAGGCAATGCAGATGTTAAAGGCGAAGCTGTATCTTTTAAAGCAGCAGGAGGCGGAAGAGAAGCTTTCTGGAATTCGTGGAGAGGTAACAGACATTGGTTGGGGAAATCAGATTCGTTCCTATGTTATGCAGCCATATACAATGGTAAAAGATCACCGTACAAACGAGGAAACAGGAAACGTAGATGCAGTAATGGACGGAAGTATTGATATTTTTATTAATGCGTATCTGAAATGGATTGCTCTTTCTAAAAAAACAGAGTAAAAAAACTTGCGAATAAGGTTTTTCTGTGATAACATATCTCTCATAGAAAAACAATTGTCTTTACTTAACGGACAGAAGGGAAAACCATGGAGAAACAGGGCGAAAAGAAAAAGTATTATGTAGTGAAAGAACGGGCAGTGCCGGAGGTGCTTTTAAAGGTGGTGGAAGCAAAGAAGCTTCTTGACTCCGGCAAAGTGCAGACAGTACAGGAAGCTGCGGAAAGAATGGACATTAGCCGGAGTTCCTTTTATAAATATAAAGATGATATTTTTCCTTTCCATGAGGAAGCCAGAGGAAAGACAATCACATTTATTATTCAGATGGATGACGAGCCGGGACTTTTATCAGTGGTGCTTGGAGCAATCGCACGCTTTCATGGAAATATTCTTACAATTCATCAAAGTATTCCAATCAACGGAGTTGCCACACTTACTTTAAGTGTGGATATTCTTCCGGGTGAGGGAGACATAGAAGCTATGGTAGAAGAAATTGAGCAAAGCGATGGCATTCATTATCTGAAAATATTAGGCAGGGAGTAGACAGTATGGTAAATATTGCAGTATTAGGCTATGGTACAGTAGGAAGCGGTGTGGTTGAAGTAATCCGCACAAACCATGAAAGTATCAATAAGCGGGCAGAAGAGGAAATTAATATCAAATATGTTCTGGATCGCCGTGATTTTCCGGGAGACCCGGTTGAGGATGTTCTTGTTCACGACTATGAAGTGATTGTAAATGATCCGGAAGTAGATATAGTAGTAGAGGTTATGGGAGGAATCGAACCTGCCTATACTTTTGTAAAACGTGCGTTGGAGGTAGGAAAGAGCGTTTGTACTTCCAATAAAGCGCTTGTAGCAAAACATGGGCCTGAGCTTGTGCAGATGGCAAAAGAGAGAAGCATTAATTTTCTTTTTGAAGCAAGCTGCGGCGGAGGAATTCCGATTATCCGGGCTCTGAATAAATCTCTTACAGCAGATGAGATAGATGAGATTACCGGAATTTTAAACGGAACAACAAACTATATGCTTGATAAAATGAGCAAAGAAGGAAGCGACTTTGGGGCAGTGTTAAAAGAAGCGCAGGAGCTTGGATATGCGGAGGCAGATCCGACAGCAGACGTGGAAGGTCATGATGCAGGCCGTAAAATCGCGATTCTTTCTTCTCTTGCATATGGCAAGTTTGTAAATTACGAAGATGTTTATATGGAAGGAATCACAAAAATTACGCAGGAAGATATGGAGTATGCAAGAACACTTGGTATGAATATCAAACTTCTTGCCACAAGCAGAAAAGCAGGAGATTCTTACTACGCTATGGTTGCTCCTTTTATGGTGAAAAAAACAAGTCCTCTTTATGGCATAGACGGTGTGTTTAATGCAGTTTTTGTACATGGAAATATGCTGGGAGACGCTATGTTTTACGGAAGCGGAGCAGGAAAATTGCCAACAGCAAGCGCAGTTGTGGCAGACGTAGTAGACGAAGCGAAGCATCTGCACAGAAATATTATGACAAACTGGACAAATCAGCCGCTTCCGCTTACTCCTCTTGATGACGTAGAAGGAAGATTTTTTGTCCGTGTAAAAGATGTGGCAGTAGATGAGCTGGAAGAGGCATTCGGACAGGTGCAGACTGTGGAAACAGATGCACTTCCGGAGGAAATGGGTGTGATGACTTCTGTGATTACACAGGGGGCATATAAGGCTGGCGCAGAAAAGCTTGGAGATCGTGTGATTTCCATGATTCGTATAAAGGACTGATACAGATGAAATATGTGGTGATTTTAGGCGATGGAATGGCAGACTGGCAGGTAGAAGAGCTTGGAGGAAAAACGCCGCTTTCCTGTGCGGATACTCCAATGTTAGATGAGCTTGCGGTGGTATCACAGATAGGAATGGTAAAAACCATCCCGGACGGAATGGCGCCCGGAAGTGATACTGCAAATTTATCTGTTATGGGATATAATCCGGAAAAATATTATACAGGGCGTTCGCCGCTGGAGGCGCTCAGCATAGGGATTTCCATGAAAGATACAGATGTGGTGTACCGATGCAACCTTGTAACCTTGTCGGAAGAGGATAAACCCTATGAAGCACAGACAATGGTGGATCACAGCTCCGATGAAATCCGTACAGAAGATGCCGGTATTCTTTTAAAAGCAGTAGCTGATGTACTGACGGAAAAGGGATATTCTTTTTACAGGGGAACAAGCTACCGTCACTGTATGGTGTGGGATGAAGGAAAAATATGCGAGTTAACTCCGCCTCATGATATTCTTACAAAAACGGTAGGAGAATATCTTCCCAAAGATGAGATACTCCTGAAAATGCAGAAGGAAAGCTATGAGATTCTGAAAAATCACCCGATCAATCTGAAACGGAAAGAACAGGGCTTAAATCCGGCAAACAGCTTCTGGTTCTGGGGAGCAGGAACAAAGCCGGCTCTTGATTCTTTTGAAGAAATATACCATAAAAAAGGCGTGATGATTTCCGCAGTTGATCTTTTAAAGGGAATTGCGGCAGGGGCAAAAATGGACAGAGTGGAAGTAGAGGGTGCGACAGGCGGACTTCATACAAATTATGAGGGAAAAGCAGAGGCATGTGTAAAAGCTCTCACAGAAGACGGCTATGATTTTGCCTATGTTCACGTGGAAGCTCCCGATGAAATGGGACATCAGGGAAGTACAGAGAAAAAAATACAGGCAATCGAATATCTGGATAAACGTCTTATCCGTATTATAAAAGAAGGACTGGATAGTTCGGGAGAAGAGTATCGGATGCTGATCCTTCCGGATCATCCCACTCCTCTGAAAATCCGCACTCATGTGGCAGAGCCGGTTCCGTATCTGCTTTACGACAGCAGAAAACCGGAAAGTCATACATGGCATTATAATGAAAAAGAAGCAATGGAAAGTGGTGCGCCTCTTATAAACGGATGGGATATAATGGAGCGCCTGTTTGAGATGGGAGAAAAATATGTTAATCGTTAAGAAGTTCGGCGGAACATCTGTAGCAAATAAAGATAGAATTTTTAACGTTGCAAGAAGATGTATCGAGGATTATAAAAAGGGCCATGATGTTGTAGTGGTTCTTTCCGCTATGGGAAAATATACAGATGAACTGATCCATATGGCTCAGGACATAAATGACAAACCTCCGAAAAGAGAGATGGATATGCTGTTTACTATCGGAGAGCAGATGTCAGTGTCTCTTATGGCAATGGCAATGAATAAGATGGACATTCCGGCAGTTTCTTTAAACGCATTTCAGGTAAGTATGCATACCACAAGCGTTCATGGAAATGCACGACTGAAACGAATCGATACAGAGAGAATCAAAAGAGAACTGGACAGCCGTAAAATCGTAATTGTAACAGGTTTCCAGGGAGTAAATAAATATGACGACTATACGACTCTCGGAAGAGGAGGCTCTGATACTACGGCAGTTGCCCTTGCAGCAGCTCTTCATGCAGATGCCTGTGAGATTTATACAGATGTGGACGGTGTTTATACAGCAGATCCGCGGAAAGTGCCGAAAGCCCGGAAACTGAAGGAAATTACATACGATGAAATGCTGGATCTGGCAACGCTGGGAGCAGGAGTTCTTCATAACCGTTCCGTGGAAATGGCGAAGAAATATGGCGTACCCCTTGTTGTGCGCTCCAGTTTGAATGACAGCGAAGGAACGGTAGTAAAGGAGGAAGTAACAGTGGAAAGAATGTTGATCAGCGGAGTAGCGCTTGATACAGAAGCAGTAAGAATTGCAGTAATCGGACTTAGGGATGAACCGGGTGTGGCATTCCGTCTTTTTGATACCCTTGCAAAGAAAAATATTAATGTAGATGTAATTCTTCAGTCTATCGGACGTGCAGGAACAAAGGATATTTCCTTTACAGTAGATGGAAGCGACCTGGACGAGGCAGTTGCTGTTCTGGAAGAAAATCAGTCCCGCCTTGGATATAAAGAACTTCACTCTGAGCGCAACATTGCAAAGCTTTCTATTGTAGGAGCCGGAATGATGAGCAATCCGGGAGTTGCGGCAAAGATGTTTGAGAGTCTTTATAATGAAGGTGTAAATATCAACATGATTTCTACATCAGAAATCCGTGTAACGGTTTTAATTAATGAAAAAGAAGGTATAAGGGCGATGAACGCAGTGCATGACGCCTTCGATTTGGCAGACTAAGCAGGTGAAATTTATGTATGGAGATAGAAAAAGCTGGAAATTCAGCGCAAAAGGAGCTCTTTCCGGCAGATGGGGAACTTTGATTATAGCACAGGTTATTGTTTCGGCAATTAATCTTGTAGCAGGAAATCTTACGACTATGCTCTTTCCGGGATATGATGGAATGTCATTGATTTTAAGCCAGGTATTTTCTTTCCTTGTAAGCCTTGTAATGTGCATATTTACAGCAGGACTTTATTATATGTATTTAAATGTGGCAAGAGGAAGAGAGTATTCATACAAAAATCTGATTTATTTTTTCAAGAATCAGCCGGATAAAATTATCGTAGCCTCTTTTGTTATGGCAGCCATTGCATGGCTTACCGCTCTTCCGGCAGGATATTATATGTATGTGACAGATCCGGGAACAACACTGGAGCAGCAGATGGCTGTAATGCAGACATATCTTATGATTTCTCTGGGAGGAATTATTTTAAATATGCTTCTTACGATTCCTCTTACGCTGACATATTATATTCTGGCAGACGAAAATGTAGGTGGCTTTGAGGCACTGAAGCGGAGTATGCAGCTTATGAGGGGAAATATTGGAAAATATATTCTTCTTCAGTTAAGTTTTTTACCATGGTATTTTCTCAGTCTTTTTACAATGGGAATCGGTATGATATTTTTAATGCCTTATATACAGATGACAAACACTATGTTTTATCGTGATATAAAAGGAGAGATTTACAGACTGGATCCTCCGCTTGTAATAACAGAGAGAGAAGAAAACGTGCAGGACGATTATAATTCAGAAGCGTAAGAAATAAAAGAACCTTCAAAGCTTCGGACCACAGTGAGGTGGCGGAGCGGCGAAGGTTCTTTTTATTATGAAAGGATTATAATTGCTGCAGCCCGGAATCTTCATATTCGCGGGGTGCAGGCTCTTCATAGCCATAAGGAAAATCATACTCATATGGAGTTTCAGGTGGGAAGTTGTATGGGGCATAATCCGGCATATCGTACGGTTCTTCTTTCGGAATTTCTTCATACGGAAGTGTCTGATATGGTTCGGAATCAGGAAATTCTTCTATGTCAGGAATTTCTTCTATATAAGGAATTTCTTCCTGGAAGAAATCACTTGTATTAAATGCCTGGTATGTAAAAACTCCGAGAATTAAGGGGACAAGGATTCCTAAAACAATTCCCACAACAGAAAAAATGAAACCGATTTTTGCAGTAATGTCCATAGGAGTCCTGTGTTTCTGCAAGGTGTCTTTGGAAATATAAATCTGTCTTGAAGAAAGAGCGCATACAATTCCAATACAGGCAAGAAGAATGCCGATAAAGAAGACCGAAGAAAACAGGACAGAGAGAATTCCCAGAATCAGCGCTGCGATTGCTTTTCCACTTACAGGGCGGGGATTTCGCCCGGAGCCGGAATTATGATATTCTGTGTACATGAAGACCTCCTTTGTGTAAAAAGTTGTAATATATCTTACGTTATAAAGTTTAATTGATTCTGCTGAATTGTATTTCCATTATAGCATCTTGAAGAACCCACTGCAAGAAAGTTGATAAATATAAATGTTGACATAAATAATAGATAATGATATTTTAATAGTAAGAAACAGTAAAGAAGAAAGGCTGGCTTCTTTAACTGGCAGAGAAGGGAGGGAACAGAATGTCTAAAAAATGTGCAGAGCGTCTGACTGATCTGGAAGTACAGGTTATGAAAGTTTTGTGGGATTCTGAAAGGGCTATGACAAACAGTGAGATTGCAGAAGAACTGAAAGAAGAAACACAACTGAGCGTGGCTTCTGTGGCGCAGCTTGTAAAGCGTCTTCTTCAGAAAAATGTGCTGGAGGTGGGCGAGCATGTGCCGGTTGCAAATGTATATGCGAGAACTTTCAAGCCGAAACTGACAAGAGAGGAGTTTATCGCAGGAGAACTTCTTCATATTCAGAAGGCAACATCGTCAGATAAAAAGAAGGGACTGAAAGGGATTTTTGCAGCTCTTTTCATGGTAGAAAAAGAAAACGGCGTGAACAGAGAGGAACTTGAGGCCATCGAACATTTCATACAGAAGAAAAAAGAAGAAATGAAGGACGGAGAGTAGTAGATGGATATATCAATTTCCACCATTGTGACAACTTCCATTACAGGCTCGCTCCTTTTATTGTTTGTCTGTATTGTAATGGGCAGCGGAAAAGTAATCAGTAAAGTGGGTCCCGGTTTTGTAGCGCTGATCTGGCTGATGGCTTCTGTGAGAATGCTTTTTCCAATAGAGTGGGGATACACCTACAGCTTTTATTTTGAAAGAGTATTTACCGGAATTCAAGAGTTTTTTACCTGTGAAATTTTCAAAGGAGAACAGAGTATAGCAGTCTGGCAGATTTGTCTGGCAGTCTGGATTCTCGGAGCTGTTTTTCTTGGATTTTGTAAAATAAAGGATTATAAAAGAAGTCTGAGGCTGTTTCGCGTACTGCCGGAAATTCCCCGTAATTCCCTTGCCGCAATATGGGAAGAGGATTTCCTTAAACAATATCCGGAGATACAGGAGTTAAAATTTGTAAAATTTAACCATACGGTAAGCCCGTTTCTTGCGGGGCTCCGACAGCCTGTTATAGTTATGCCGGACAGAAAATTTACAGACCAGGAGCTTCGCTGCATTGTCGGGCATGAGGTTTTGCATTATAGAAGCCATGATATTTTCTGGAAAATATTTACAGAGGTGCTTTGTACAATCTTCTGGTGGAATCCTGTTTTCCGATTTATGAAAAAACGGCTGTTTCACATGATAGAAATAAAAAATGACAGGAAATTAACAGAAAAAATGACATCAAAGGAAAAGTCAGACTATCTGGACTGTCTTCTGGAGATTGTAAAAGATTCATGTGGAAATTCATTTACGGGAACAGTAGGCTTTTCAAAGACAGACAAAAAGATATTTCGGCAGAGAGTGGAATTGATCGTCTCGCCCGGTAAAATCAGCAAAGGCTGTCAGGTTGTGACGGGAATTGTAGTGGCTGTATTATTATTTCTGTCTACGGCGGTTGTATTCGAGCCGACGTATCCAAATTATGAAATACCTAATATGGGCTTGGGTTTAAATGAAGAGACGGGATTTCTTGTGGAAAATGGGGACGTATATGATATATATCTTCTTGGCGTACATATAGGTACGACTTATGAAGGAGAAGATATGCACCCGTATCGTACATTAAACAAATATGAAACACTTGAGGAAGCAATGGAGAAGGAGAAACAAAAATATGAAAATTATAAAGAATACGAGAGTAAGCTGCATATTGGTTCTAACTAGCGTAGCTTTAATCAGCATGTTTCCATGTACAGTTATGGCAAAAGATAATAATGTACTGGGAGGAAATATAGAAATAGAGAGACTTTTCAGAGCAATAGATACAGAATGGAAGTATTATATAACAGAAGATGGAAAAGTATACAGGCGTTTATGGGACGTAACAAATAAAAAATGGCTTACAGAATGGATTTTAGTAGGTTGAACGAGATGAAGGGACTGCTTGGAGGCGGTCTCTTTTCATATTTAAAATAGGGATTTTAGAGTAGCGAAAATTATAACGGACATAGGCGTATGCGAAATAAGAAAAAATAAATTTGATATAAATATAAATATTGACATTATTAAAGAAAGGTGTTATTATTCAATTACCAAATAAATTGAAAAGGAAGGAGGAGAGTCCAATGCACAGAAAATGGTTCGTGAAAATTTATGGCGATGACAAATTTTCTGCGCTAAATAGTTTAAATTACAAAATAATTATATGATTGCATAATTAATATCAGTATGATATAATCAAAATATCTAAAAATCCAGTGAATAATACTGTTCATTTCGGCATATTTGCTAATGTAAAGGAGGCGTGGAAAATGAAAAAGAAGAGTGTATCCCGCATATGTCTCTCCCTTTTTATGGGAGCAAGCATCTGCATGAGTGGCACAAGTATGGTGTTTGCAGCAGAGGAGACAGAAAATGCAGCAGAAGTGTCCGCAGAAACAGAAGCATCTGAAAGTACAGGGGAAGAAGAAACTGTAGATTTAGACTTAACAGCTTTCTGTACAGATGGAGAATACCGTTACAAAGGAATCCCGTGGCTTGCTTCTCTGGAAGAAGCAGAGGAGACTCTGGGTGTCTCTCTTGAACCAATGATGGAAGGAATGAATACAAAAATGGGTTCTTTCGTTGCTCCGGCAGAGTTTCGGGGAGAATCCGGGTATATTAGTCTGGGACTCTTGAATGACGGGGTAACCGATATTTCCTTCTGGTTTGGTACAGATACCAATAATAAGGATAAATACGATGGGGATTTGACAGAACTTTCTGACTACGTCCTGGAACAGTTTACAGAATTGTATGGAGAACCGGATGAAGTAACAGACAAAGAACAGGAATATGGAGACGCATTTAAGGGGTATCAGTGGCAGGAAATAAAAGATGGAGATGTAAAGACAGCTCTTAGTATTCAGTGTATGTATGAGCCTTCCGATGGAAGAATGTACAGTCTTGCAGTTGGAGCAGTTGGTCGAGAAGCTACGATACAGGTTAAGAAAGAAATAGGAGAAATTCCGGAAGATTTTGAGGCGGAGTCCGCAGAGACTGCAGAAGAAACAGAAATTCCAGCAGAGAAAACAGAATAGAACGTGAAGAGAAACGGCTGTTTATATGGCGGATTTTCGAGATATACCAGATAAATCCAAAGAAAACGGGACAGAAAGAAGATTTCTGTCCCGCTTTTCTTTGGATAGGGAGAAATTTTCGGAAAATATATGTTACACAGATGCTTTTCCATATTGGTATAATACGATTAAAGAAATGAAAGGAGGAATGCCTGTGAGGAGAAAGATAAAATTTTTTTCGGTTTTATTACTGACAGTATCGCTGTTTTCGGGATGCAGTATATCTTCTGCTGATGTTACTCCAAAGGAAAATGTAGAATTTCCCTCCACATATGAGAAAGAAATAGAACGTGTAACATTCCATACGCAGTTAGTTATTCCAGAAGAGTTTAATCAGGATATGCTGAGGAAGACAACTGCCAGAAAAAAGATTTTGAACATGGATAAGGTAAAAAAGCATTTCGAGGAGAAAATTCAGGGGCAGACGGTAAAAGAAAAATTTGATGATCCGCCGGAGAAAAAAGGAGATCCGCCTTATTACCATATTTTGACAGAAGAGGGGACAAGCTTTAGTGTTACCGACGGCATTCAGTTTACTACCGGAAACGGGTATTTCTTCAATGGTGTTCTTTTGTATGATGATAATGGGAATCTTCCGGAGGAATATAGCGAAGCGAGAGAAGTTCCCGGGTTTTCAGAAGATAAAGCGTGGAAAATAGTGGAAGAGGAATTATCTGCTATAGGATATGAAATAGAGGGAGAACGAAGAAGTATCGCCCTTCCTCATACTTTTTCAGAAGAGAAAGAATACTGGCTGTCTCAGAACGGAGAAAATGATGGGACGGCTTATAAAGGAGAATGGACGGAAGAAGATGACGGCTGGTATTTTTTTATGCGCCAGAACTTACAGGGGCTTCCTGTTTATTCTCAATATGTATATCTTGATAATACAGATATTGATACGCCCCTGCGTTTTCTTTGCTCCCGAAGGGGCGTGGAAGAAATGCACATAGATTATTATTTTGATTTTCAGGAGGGTGAGGAACGTACATACCTTTTACCTTTTGAAAAAATTGCGGAAGTGGTGGCAGAGAGGAATAATGAGCTTTTGACAGAGAGTGAGTATGAAGTGTCAAAAGCTGTTCTGTGCCAGTTTGTGCCGCAGAAAGACAAAGATTATAAAGTAACTCCGGCGTGGATTATTGATGTTATCGAGACAAATGAGGAAGGAGTATATCCCTTTACCATGATTGTAAATGCAGTGACAGGAGAAGAGATTATACAATGAAATCGCACTATCTGAAAATGGATTTTTACAGATGCTTTTTTTCAGCGCAGATGATTCTGGCAGTTCTTGGTGTCTGTGCTGTTCATATTTTTATTCCGCAGCAATTTATAGAACCGAGAGTTTCTGTTTTGAGAAGCTTTAATGTCGCATGGTCAAGCAATGCTATGGTTCTGGCATATATTTTCACAACTCTTGCCTATGGACAGAGCTTTTGTGAAGATATGGAGCATGGATATTATAAGTATGGAGTAATACGGGGAAATGAGTCGGCATATTCCATATCAAAATGTATCATAATTGTTTTTTCAGCAATCTTCTCTATGGCAGCAGGACGTTTTTTATTTGTTGTGGGAATGCGGCTTTTTTATCCCTGGGAAGCGCCCTTTGATCTTGGTGAAGTGGAACTTCTTATGGAAATTGGCTGTTTTTCCGGATTGCTGAAAGCAGGACATTATTTTATATATGTTTTGATTCATGGAATCTGGCAGGGAATCTGGGCTGCTGTTCTGGCTCTTTTTTCAGCTTTTATTTCTTTTTATACAGCAAACAGGCTTCTTGTACTGGCGTTTCCGGTTATGCTCCATCATCTTCTCAGGAGAGTGGCGCATTTATGGAATGACGATTGGGTAAAGTTTGATCCGGATCACATTTTTCTTATTAACTATAATGCGTGGGGAAATGAGAGAATTTCTTTATCTGCAGGAGCTGTATCGGGACTTTTTCTGTGTTTGCTGCTGACCTGGCTTATATGTCGGAAATTTAAAAGGAGGGCTGAAAATGGGTAAATATATCTGGAATCTTTATGTGAATCGTTTTTATACAAAAAGAAATCTGGTTTTATTTATCATTTTGTTTGTTGCCTTTGATTCTTTTTATGTTGAACTAGATTACGCCTGTAAGATTCTGGATTACCCGTGCTCTTTCTGGTATTTTTTAAATATTATGACAAATCATTTTATGTGCGGAGCAATAGGACTTTCCTCGGTTTATCTTTTTTCAAATGCCCCGTATTTAAACAGGAACGGTATGTATCAGATGATACGACAGGGGAAATACAAATGGTTGCTGTCGCAGCTTGGAAGTATTATTCTGAGCGGTTTTTCTTTTACAGCGGTTTTGTTTTTTACAGGCTGGATCCGTATGCTGCCGCATATGGACTGGACATTATCCTGGGGAAGAATGATGAAAACGCTGGCTGTTACAAATGCTGCTTCTCAGTTGAATGTAACTTTTGTACTGAAACCCTCTTTTATGCAAAGTATGGAAGCATGGCAGGCAGGGCTTTTGGCATTTATGTTGGACAGTTTTGTATTTATTTTGATTGGTTTTCTGCTGCTTGCCATAGGGCTGCTGTGCAACCGCATGACAGCGCTTATTTTTACAGGGATATTGGCAATCGTTCCTTTTGTAACAAATTCATGGAATTTATCACGACATCTTATGATAAATTTATTTTGTCCTGTTTCATGGCTGCAAACCGGATTGTTTTACACAGAAAATATGACATATGCGGAAATGCCGCCTGTGTTGTGGATTTGGGGAATGCTGGCAGTCTATCTTGCACTTGCAGTCGTTTTAGCATTGTTAGCGGCAAAAAGAAATCATTTTCAATGGAATGGGGAAGAAGAATGAGAACAGATATAATAAGGGTAGAAAATTTATCAAAAACTTTTTCCGGCAGAAGCATTTTAAACAAGGTAAGTTTTTCCTGTAAAGAAGGAGAAATCATAGGATTTGTAGGTTACAATGGCTGTGGGAAAAGTGTGCTTTTTAAATGTATCTGCGGATTCCTGAAGCCGGACAGTGGGGAAATTCATATCCGTCTTTCAGATGGTGAAAAGAATATTTGCGGAAATGCGGGGATTATCATTGAAGAACCTGCCTTTCTTCGAAACAAAAGCGGAATGAAAAATCTGGAGTTTCTCTATGGTATTAGAAATAAGAGCAACAGGAGATACCTGGAAGAAATCATGAGCAAAGTTGGGCTGGAGTCGAATAATCGAAAATCTGTAGGACATTATTCTCTTGGAATGCGCCAGAGACTTGCCATTGCTCAGGCGATTATGGAAAATCCGCCTATTTTGATTTTAGATGAACCTATGAATGGGCTGGATAAACGGGGAGTAGAAGAAATGAGAAGCCTTTTTCTGAAATTAAAAGAAGAAGGAAAAGCCATATTGATGGCAAGCCATAATAAAGAGGATATTTCGGTTCTTTGTGATAGAGTATATGAAATTGATGGTGGAAACTTAAATGAGATTAAAAATATTTGACACCCTGAAAATAGAATGATAAAATTTAGAATTATATCAAAAAGAATATAAAAATTCAGATAACAATATTGATGTTTATAATACGATATGATATAATTAAAAAACTTAGAACACATGAAATATTACTATTTATTTCGGCATATTTGCCAGAGCAAAGGAGGCGTGGAAAATGAAAAAGAAGAGTGTATCCCGCATATGTCTCTCCCTTTTTATGGGAGCAAGCATCTGCATGAGTGGCACAAGTATGGTGTTTGCAGCAGAGGAGACAGAAAATGCAGCAGAAGTGTCCGCAGAAACAGAAGCATCTGAAAGTACAGGGGAAGAAGAAACTGTAGATTTAGACTTAACAGCTTTCTGTACAGATGGAGAATACCGTTACAAAGGAATCCCGTGGCTTGCTTCTCTGGAAGAAGCAGAGGAGACTCTGGGTGTCTCTCTTGAACCAATGATGGAAGGAATGAATACAAAAATGGGTTCTTTCGTTGCTCCGGCAGAGTTTCGGGGAGAATCCGGGTATATTAGTCTGGGACTCTTGAATGACGGGGTAACCGATATTTCCTTCTGGTTTGGTACAGATACCAATAATAAGGATAAATACGATGAGGATTTGACAGAACTTTCTGACTACATCCTGGAGCAGTTTACAGAATTATATGGAGAGCCGGATGAAGTAACAGACAGAGAACAGGAGTATGGAGACGCATTTAAGGGCTATCAGTGGCAGGAAATAAAAGACGGAGATGTAAAGACGGCTCTTAGTATTCAGTGTATGTATGAGCCTTCCGGTGGAAGAATGTATAGTCTTGCAGTTGGGGCAGTTGGCAGGGAAGCTACGATACAGGTTACGAAAGAATCAGGAACTCTTCCGGAAGATTTTGAGGCGGAGACAGCAGAAACTGCAGAAGAAGCAGAAGTTCCTGAAGAGGAAGCTGGTACTACGGAAGAAACAAAATCTACAGAGGAAACAGATACTTCTTCAGCAACAGAATAAGGTATGTATATGAAAAAAGAAACGTTTTACTGGAAAATAGTTGGATTATTAGAAATCTTTCCCATAATCATAACAGGATATATTAATGTGCACATTTCTACATGGAGGGAAGCGCAAAATATAACGGATTATATGCGTGACAGCATGAAGGACGTACAGCTATTTGTTACAACGCTTCTGTTATTGATGCATATTATTATCTGGTATGTGCTGAAAAAGTCAAAGCTGTCGGAGCATCTTCTGACAGAAAAAGAAAAAAGCATAGGAATCAGTACCTGGATTTTGGGGCTTCTTAGTGCTGGTTTTTATGTGATAGTTTATCGGAATATTTTGAGATAGTAATGTATATGGAAGCTGCCGCTTATGCGGCGGCTTCTTTTTCTTGACAAATTCTTTTTCCATTGTTAAGGTATATTAGATAAAAACTCTGTGAAAACAGGTAGAGGAGACAGAAATATATGGATATTATTCAGGTAATTACACAGGAACTTCATGTAGAAAAATGGCAGGTGGAGGCAGCAGTCAAGCTGATTGACGAGGGCAACACCATTCCTTTTATTTCCCGATATAGAAAAGAAGCAACAGGCGCTTTAAATGACGAGCAGCTTCGTTCTCTTCATGAGCGTCTTACGTATCTTCGCAATCTGGAAGATAAAAAAGCGCAGGTAATGGGAAGCATTGCTGACCAGGGCAAGCTTACAGAAGAACTGAAAAAACAGATTCAGGAAGCACAGACCCTTGTAGTAGTGGAGGATTTATACCGCCCGTACCGTCCGAAACGCCGTACACGCGCGATTATTGCAAAGGAAAAAGGTCTGGAGCCTCTTGCAAATATTTTTTCTCTGCAGATGACTGATAAGACGCCGGAGCAGGAAGCAGAGGCATTTATTTCCGATGAAAAAGAAGTACGCACTGCGCAGGAAGCGATTAACGGTGCAATGGATATTCTGGCAGAGCGTGTTTCCGATGAAGCGGATTACCGCATTTATATTCGAAATCTTACGGCCAAAAAGGGAACCGTTGTTTCTGCTGCAAAGGATAAAGAGGCGCAGTCTGTTTATGAGATGTACTATGAGTTTGAGGAGCCGGTGAAAAAGCTGGCAGGACATCGTGTTCTGGCTCTTAACCGGGGAGAAAAAGAAAAGATTCTCACAGTAAAAATTTCCGCTCCTGAGGACGAGATTCTCCGGTATCTGGAGCATCAGGTAATTATTCGAGAGAATCCGAATACAACTCCAGTTTTAAAAGCAGTTGTAGAAGACAGCTATAAGCGTTTGATCGGACCTGCTATTGAGCGTGAAATCAGAAGCGAACTTACAGAAAAGGCAGAGGACGGGGCAATCAGCGTGTTTGGAAAAAATCTGGAGCAGCTTCTTATGCAGCCTCCAATTTCCGGACAGGTTGTACTTGGCTGGGATCCGGCATTCCGTACAGGCTGTAAGCTTGCAGTTGTAGATGCAACAGGAAAAGTTCTGGATACTACCGTTATTTATCCTACAGCGCCTACGACAGATGCAAAAATCAAGGCAGCAAAAGAAACGCTGAAAAAACTGATTGAAAAATATAATATCACACTTTTTTCTCTGGGAAACGGAACGGCATCAAGAGAATCTGAGCAGGTCATTGTAGAGCTTTTCAAAGAGATTCAGGAGAAAGTGCAGTATGTGATTACAAATGAGGCGGGAGCTTCCGTGTATTCTGCAAGTAAGCTGGCAACAGAGGAATTTCCGAATTTTGATGTAGGACAGAGAAGTGCGGCATCTATTGCGAGACGTGTGCAGGATCCGCTTGCAGAGCTTGTAAAAATTGACCCGAAATCCATCGGTGTAGGACAGTATCAGCACGATATGAATCAGAAAAAGCTTGGAGAAGCTCTTGGCGGTGTTGTAGAGGATTGTGTAAATAAAGTTGGCGTTGACTTAAATACAGCTTCTGCCTCTCTTCTTGAGTACATTTCCGGTATTTCTAAAGCAATTGCAAAAAATATCGTGGCGTATCGTGAAGAAAACGGAAGATTTACAAGCAGAAAAGAGCTTTTAAAGGTAGCAAAGCTTGGTCCGAAGGCATTTGAGCAGTGCGCCGGATTTATGCGTATTGCAGACGGAAAAAATCCTCTTGATGCAACAAGCGTTCACCCGGAAAGCTATGAGGCGGCATCTGCACTTCTGGAACGTCTCGGTTATACAACAGAGGATATTTCCGGGGGAAAACTTGCAGGTCTTTCCCGTAAAATCAAAGATTATAAAAAAATGGCACAGGAGCTTGGATTGGGAGAGCTGACTCTTCAGGATATTGTAAAAGAGCTGGAAAAACCTGCCCGTGACCCTCGTGACGAGATGCCAAAACCCATTCTTCGTACAGATGTCCTTGATATGAAAGATTTAAAAGAGGGAATGATTTTAAAGGGAACTGTAAGAAATGTAATTGACTTTGGTGCATTTGTTGATATTGGAGTACATCAGGACGGACTTGTTCATATCTCTGAAATCTGCGAGAGATATATTAAACACCCGCTGGAGGCAGTAAGCGTTGGCGATGTTGTAGATGTGCGCGTCATTGGCGTAGACATGAAGAAAAAGAGAATCAGCCTTTCCATGAAGGGAACAAAATAAAATGCTTGAGTATTTTCTGTACTATCTTATTATAATCAATATTTTGACATTTATTATTTACGGTATTGATAAGGAAAAAGCAAAAAAGGGACAGTGGAGAATTCCGGAAAGCATTCTGCTTCTTCTGGCAGTTGTGGGCGGATCTTTTGGAGCATGGTTTGGAATGAGAAAATTTCACCATAAAACCAGAAAACCGAAATTTTATATTTCGGTTCCGCTGATTTTCATTGCACAGGTAATTGTAATCTGTACAGTAATGAGAAAATTTTATTATTAAAAAGGAGAAATCATGGAAACCCAGGTTCAGGAAATCAGTAAGGAAATTCATAAATTTCCGCAGTATATAGAAGATAAGCTGCCAGCCATTACCGGTTTTTGCCTTCGCATTGTCATAGCCCTTCTTGTATTCTGGCTGGGTGGTAAGCTCATACGGTGGCTTTTAAAGTTTATAAAGCGATCTCTTGGCAGAGCCAATATTGATGAAGGCGTGGTACAGTTTGCCTGCTCGCTTTCAAAGGTTGTGTTATATGCCCTTCTTATTTTTAACATTGCCACGTATTTTGGCGTAAAGGAATCTTCGGTTGCCGCGCTTCTGGGAACGGCAGGTGTGACGATCGGTCTGGCTCTTCAGGGTGGTCTTGCAAATATAGCCGGTGGAATGATGATTCTCATATTTAAGCCTTTCCAGGTGGGTGATTATATTGTGCAAAGCGGGCAGGTTGGATGTGAAGGAACGGTCATAAAAATTGAAATTTGTTATACGACGCTGCTTTCTATTGATAATAAACATGTAATTATTCCAAATGGAACGCTTTCGAACAGTATTATTACAAATGTGACAGCGAGAGAACAGAGAAAACTGGAAGTCAAGGTTGGAATTTCCTATCAGTCAGATATGCACAAGGCAAAGGAGATTTTGGAACGTCTCTTAAAGGAAGATCCGGATACAAAAGAAGGCGAGGACATGGTAGTGTTTGTAGACAGCCTTGGCGACAGCTCTGTTGTTATGGGATTTCGTGTATGGGTTCCTACTGACTGTTACTGGCCGGCAAGATGGCGGTTAAATGAAAGAATAAAAGAAGAGTTTGATGCAAATGGAATTGAAATTCCATTTAATCAGCTTGATGTTCATGTATATCAGAAAGAAAACGAGAGATAAAAAAGTCCCCCGGAAAGGCAGCGCGATAAAGCGTGTACTTTTCCGGGGGAAAGCTTTAGATGCTCTGGCAACTTAGCTGCCGAGTAGTTCACGTGCTGTTTATTACGTTCACAGCAATGTTTCTTATTCTTCTTCTTTTTTGTCTACAACAAGAGAATCCGGTTCTTCTGCCGTAAAGACATAGCCGCATGGACATGTGGCATCTTCCATAATACGACCTCTCACAGTGAAAACTTCTACAATTTTACCACATTTTGGACAGGTTCTTTCTTCTGGAACCGGTGTTCTGTATTTTGATTCGCAACCGTCTAATACTGCCATATACGTTACCTCCTGTAATGTGTGTACACAGAAATCTCTGTGGAACGAAAAGTTATATTTTTATTATATCCTTCCAAAGAAGGAATGGCAAGCTGGAATTTCATTTCACGAGAACGGCAGCGGTATAATTTATCTGTTGCAATTTTATAGAAATACGACTATAATGGGCATATAAAAAGAAAATTTCTTCGGGGTTGGGTGACAGCGAAACGCTGAATTCCCTACCGGCGGTATAGTCCGCGACCCGCGCAAGCGGCTGATTTGGTGAAATTCCAAAACCGACAGTAAAGTCTGGATGAGAGAAGAATTTAAATTTCATTAAAAATCTCAGTGCCCCCGGAGTTTCGTTTCCGGGGGCTTTCCTGTATCTGCAGATACGGGATATAAGAAATTTTCTTTTTTGCGGCACATGCAGCCGAAAGAATAATTTCTAAAAGGAGAGATGAATATGAGTGAACAAGTATTAAGAAGCGGGAATGCGATGGACAGGACGCGGACAAGGACCATTGCCCAGGTGGCAATGCTGGGAGCAGTAGCAGGGGTTTTAATGAATTTTGAGTTTCCCCTTCCATTTTTAGCTCCCTCGTTTTACCAGCTTGATTTCTCGGAAATTCCGGTTCTTGTGGGAGCCTTTGCAATGGGACCTGTCGCCGGAGTGCTGATTGAGCTTGTAAAGATCCTTGTGCATCTTGTGACGAAAGGAACGATGACAGCAGGCGTGGGAGATATTGCGAATTTTCTTATGGGTTGCGCGTTTATTGTTCCGGCAGGGCTGATTTACAGGTTTCACTATGTAAAGAGCAGGAAACACGCGGTTATGGGAATGGCTGTGGGAACAGTCATTACGACCATTCTTGCCTGTGTGCTGAACGCTTACATTCTGCTTCCGGCGTACGGAAAGGCATTTGGTGTTCCTGTTGAGTCTTTTATTGAGATGGGCAGTGCAGTAAATAACGGAGTGAACGGGCTTCTTGGATTTGTTATATTAATTATTGTGCCTTTTAATCTCGTGAAATACACATTAACTTCTGTTATTGTATTTTTTATTTATAAGAAGCTCCGTGTGATTTTAAGAGCAGATTAAAAAGGTAAGAAAGGCGGACATACATGGGGAAAATTAATAAAGTAGAAAAGCTTACAGACTGTAAACATCTGAATTTATATGCTGTGGATGCAACAAGTGTGCACAATACTCCGGTATCTTATTACGTGGCGTCAAGGGCTGAGGAGATAGAAAATTTAAAGCTTCGCACAAAGAAAAATACACCGGACGGCGTGATCATCTACAGCCTTTACGGGGAGAAGAGAGACAAGGTTGTTCTTGTGCGCCAGTACAGATATGCGATTGATGACTATATTTATGAATTTCCGGCAGGTCTGGTGGAAAAAGGGGAGGATTTCCATGAGGCGGCAAAAAGAGAACTTTATGAGGAGACAGGTCTTACTCTTCATCCGATTGAAGCACCGGAAATGTATGAGAAGCCGTATTTTACTACAGTTGGCATGACAGATGAATCTTGTGCTACTGTTTATGGATATGCAGACGGGGAGATTAGTAAAGCAGCACAGGAGGATTCTGAAGAAATTGAGATTGTGCTTGCTGATAAAGAAGAGGTACGAAGGATTTTGAAAGAAGAAAAGGCTGCAATTATGTGTGCGTATATGCTGATGCACTTTTTAAAAGAGGAAGAGCCTTTTGGATTTTTGAAGGATGAAAAAATATGATTGCCACATTGACTTTAAATCCCTGTATCGACAGAACGGTTACAGTAGATTCTTTTCATTATGGAGAAACGAACCGGGCGGATAAGGTACAGACAGATATATGCGGAAAGGGGATAAACGTAAGCGGAGTTCTTAAAAATCTGGATCAGGAAACTATGTGTTTTGGATTTTGTCCAAAAGAGGACAAAGAGAAACTGCAGGGATTTTTAGACAGCCGTTCCATTCCCTGTGAGTTTGTGGAAACAGAGGGCGGACTTCGTGTAAATCTCAAGATTTTTGATGCTTCCAAAGGCATTCTTACAGAAGTGAATGAAAAAGGGATGACTGTTTCCGGGGAGGCATTTTCACTTCTCACGGAAAAGGCAGAGAAGGTTTTTGAAAAGGCTTCGGTTCTTGTATTGAGCGGAAGCGTACCTCCCGGAGTGCCGTCAGATATTTACAGGATACTTACAGAAAAAGCTCTGAAAAAAGGAATACGGGTAATTCTCGACGCTTCGGGAGAACTTTTAAAAGAAGGAATTAAGGGAAAGCCTTATCTTATCAAGCCTAATATGGAGGAGCTGGAAGAACTGTTCGGAAGAAAGTTTGAGAAAGATGAGGAGATATTAAAGGCTGCGGAATCCATTGTAGAATCCGGGGTATCTTATGTATGTATTTCTATGGGAAAAAGGGGAGCTTTTCTTGTTGGAAAAGAAAAAGCCATATTTTCTCCGGCGCTTCCTGTTTCTGTGAAGGGAATTCAGGGTGCAGGAGATTCTCTTGTGGCAGGGATGTGTATGGCAATTGAGCAGGAGGCAGATATGGAAACGATGCTCCGTTTTGCAGTTGCGGCAGCGGGCGGCTCTCTTTTGCGGGAAGGTACAAAACTTTGCGAGAAGCAGGAGTTTGAAAAATTTTTAAAAGAGGTAAAAATTGTTCCGGTAATTTATTGACAAAGTTTTATTGACAAATTATAATGTGTTCAGTGAGTAAAACAGAGTATGTTTTGCAAAGCGAATTATTGATTGAGTTAAAAGCTCAAATTTTATAAGTTGATTACTTTATAATCATTGCGTAAGCATGTCATCTTGTGAAACGGTCAATAAGAGTAGCTGGTAATTTACAGACAATACTCTGGAAATATTCATAGAGAATAGAATTTCTAATGTCGTTATAGAAGCAAGTGGATGGTTCCGCTTGCTTTTTTTGTTGCGCGGAGAGGAGAAAAAGTGAATTTTGAAAAACAGAAATCTGCGCCTGTGTATGAAGCGCTGGAGCGTTTTCGAAAAAGAAGGGTAGTACCTTTTGATGTACCGGGACACAAAAGGGGAAGAGGAAATCCGGAGCTTGTAAATCTGCTGGGCGAGAAATGTGTGGGACTTGATGTGAATTCTATGAAACCGCTGGATAATCTTGGACATCCGGTATCTGTGATCCGGGAAGCGGAAGAATTGACAGCAGAAGCTTTTGGGGCGGCACATGCTTTTCTTATGGTTAACGGAACGACAAGTTCTGTGCAGAGCATGATTCTGTCGGTCTGTAAGGCGGGAGATAAGATTATTCTTCCAAGAAATGTACATAAAAGTGTGATTAATGCTCTTGTACTTTGCGGTGGAATTCCGGTGTATGTGGAGGCAAAGGTAAATCCGAAAATTGGGATTGCTATGGGTGTGGAAGTGGAGGAAATGCGCCGGGTAATGGATGAGAATCCGGATGCAGTTGCCGTTTTTGTCAATAACCCTACTTATTATGGAATTTGTTCCAACATAAAAAAGATAGCAGAGATGGCACATGCGAGAAACATGAAAGTTCTTGCAGATGAGGCACATGGAACGCATCTTTATTTTGGAGAAAATCTTCCTATGTCTGGAATTGCGGCAGGGGCGGATATGGCTGCTGTTTCCATGCATAAGTCAGGTGGAAGTCTGACTCAGAGCTCTATTTTGCTTTGCGGAGAAAACATGGATGCAGAGTATGTGAGGCAGATTATTAATCTGACACAGACAACGAGTGCATCGTATCTTCTTCTTTCCAGTCTTGATATTTCAAGACGAAATCTGGCTCTTCGCGGAAGGGAATCTTTTGAAAAGGTAACAAGGATGGCTGAGTACGCCAGGAATGAAATCAACGCGATTGGCGGATATTATGCCTACGGAAAAGAATTGATTGATGGAGACAGTGTATTTGATTACGATGTAACGAAACTTTCTGTTTATACACAGGGAATTGGTCTTACAGGGATTGAAGTGTATGACCTTTTAAGAGATGAGTATGACATTCAGATTGAATTTGGAGACATAGGAAATATTCTGGCGTATATTTCTATTGGAGACAGGATTCAGGATATAGAAAGACTGGTAGGGGCTCTCGAAGATATTCGTCATACTTACCAGAAAGATTCCAGAGATCTGTATTGTGGAGATTTTATCAAACCGGAGTGCGTTATGTCTCCCCAGAGAGCGTTTTACGCAGAGAAAAAACAGATTCCGCTGAGAGAGACAGCCGGATGCATATGCGGGGAGCTGGTTATGTGCTACCCTCCCGGAATCCCCATTCTTACACCGGGAGAGCGGATTACAGGAGAGATTATCAAATATATTTCCTATGCAAAAGAAAAGGGATGTTCACTTCAGGGAACAAAGGATCCAGAGGTGGAATATCTAAGTGTGATGATATAAGGAGGGCGAAATGGATATTTGGTTTTCTCAGATGGATACTGAAAATGTAAAGACCAGTATAAGAGTGGATAAGCAGCTTTTCAGTGCTACAAGCGAATATCAGAGAATAGATGTTTTTCAGTCAAAAGAATTTGGAAAAATGATCGTTCTTGACGGAGAGATTATTTTTTCCGAAGCGGATGAATTTATATATAACGAGATGGTCGTACATGTACCGATGGCAGTGCATCCACATGTGAAAAATGTGCTGATTATCGGGGGAGGAGATGGCGGAGTTGCCAGAACCTGTATTGAATATCCGGAAATTGAAACGATTGATGTGGTAGAGCCGGATGAAATGTTTGTAAAAGTAAGCCGTAAATTTTTTCCGGAAACAGCGAAAGGGTTTGACGATGAAAGAGTAAAAATCACAAATATTGACGGACTTCGTTTTTTAAGGCGGTGTGAGAATCAGTATGATTTGATCATTAATGATTCTACAGATCCGTTTGGACATACGGAGGGGCTTTTCACAAGGGAGTTTTACGGAAAATGCTATCGTGCCCTTCGAGAAGACGGAATTATGGTTTACCAACACGGAAGTCCTTTTTATGACGAGGACGAGGCTGCCTTTCGAGCCATGCACAGGAAGGTTTATAAAAGCTTTCCAATAAGCCGAGTTTACCAGGCAAGCATTCCTACTTGTCCAGCAGGCTACTGGATGTTTGGCTTTGCTTCAAAAAAATACCATCCTCTTCGTGATTTTAATCCGGAAAGGTGGAAAAAACGAGGAATTAAAACGTGGTATTATACGTCAAATCTTCATAGAGGAGCGTTTATGCTCCCTAAATATATAGAAGACTTATTAAAAGAGGAGGAAAATATATAATGAGTAAATTAATGATTATTGGATGCGGCGGAGTTGCTTCTGTTGCTGTGCACAAATGTTGTCAAAACAGTGAGGTGTTTGAGGAGATTATGATTGCGAGCCGCACCGTTTCCAAGTGCGATGCCTTAAAGGAGAAGCTTGCGCCGACAACAAAAACAAAGATTACGACTGCACAGGTAGATGCAGATAATGTGGAGGAACTGACTGCTTTAATTAAGTCTTATAATCCGGATGCAGTTTTAAATGTGGCTCTTCCATACCAGGATCTTACGATTATGGATGCGTGCCTTGCAGCAGGAGTTCACTATATTGATACTGCAAACTATGAGGCGGAAAACACAGAAGATCCTCAGTGGAGAACTGCTTATGAGGAGAGATGCAAACGCCTTGGATTTACTGCATATTTTGATTATTCCTGGCAGTGGGCATATAAAGAGCGTTTTGAAAAAGCTGGTCTTACCGCCCTTCTTGGAACAGGCTTTGACCCTGGGGTAACAAGTGTATTTACTGCATATGCGCTGAAACATTATTTTGATGAAATTCATACGATTGATATTCTGGACTGCAATGGAGGGGATCATGGTTATCCGTTTGCAACAAACTTCAATCCGGAAATCAATTTAAGAGAAGTATCTGCTCCAGGTTCTTACTGGGAGAATGGAAAATGGGTGGAAATCCCTGCCATGAGCATTAAGAGAGAATACAATTTTGAGGGCGTGGGAGAGAAAGATATGTATCTTCTTCACCATGAGGAAATTGAGGCTCTTGCCAAAAACATTCCCGGTGTAAAGAGAATCCGTTTCTTTATGACATTCGGACAGAGCTATTTAACACATATGAAATGTCTGGAAAATGTGGGAATGCTTTCTACCACACCGGTTGAGTTTAACGGACAGAAGATCGTACCGATCCAGTTCTTAAAAGAGCTTCTTCCGGATCCGGCTTCCTTAGGACCGAGAACAGTGGGAAAAACAAATATCGGCTGTATTTTTACAGGAGTGAAGGACGGAAAAGAAAAGAGTATTTACATTTATAATATCTGCGACCACCAGGAATGCTACAAAGAAGTGGAATCTCAGGCGATTTCCTATACAACAGGCGTTCCGGCAATGATCGGTTCTATGCTTGTGGTATCCGGTCTCTGGAATAAGCCGGGTGTATTTACAACAGACGAATTCGATCCGGATCCATATATGGAAGCTTTGAACCGCTGGGGACTTCCGTGGGTTGTGGAAGAAAATCCGGTTCTTGTACCATGAGAATAAATGAACTTCCCACTCCCGTATATGTGCTGGATGAAAAAAAGCTGAAAGAAAATCTGGAAATCCTTCGTATGGTGGAAGAAAAAGCAGAGTGCAGGATTCTTCTTGCTCAGAAGGCATTTTCCATGTTCTATATGTATCCTTTGATTGGGAAATATATTTCCGGTACGACAGCCAGTGGCCTTTACGAGGCAAAATTAGGGAAAGAAGAAATGGGAAAGGAAAACCATATTTTTTCCCCGGCATACAGAGAAGAGGAAATTGATGAAATTGCAGAAATCTGTGATCATGTGATTTTTAATTCTTTTTCTCAGCTTCGGAAATATAAGGAGAGATGTAAGGGGAAAACGAGCATAGGCCTTCGTATCAATCCGGAATGTTCCACACAGGAGGACCATGCCATTTACGATCCCTGTGCCTTCGGTTCCAGACTTGGAATTACTCTTGCAAATTTTCTGAAAGAGGTGGAAGAGAATCCTTCTGTTCTTGACGGCGTGGAGGGATTTCACTTCCACACGCTCTGCGAGCAGAACGCAGATGCGTTGGAAATTACTCTGAAAGCTGTGGAGGAAAAATTTGGTCCTTATCTAAAAAAAATGAAGTGGCTGAATATGGGCGGCGGTCATCACATTACAAGAGAAGATTATGATGTGGAGTGCCTGATTCGCTGCATCCGCCATATGCGGGAAACATACGATGTAGAGGTATACCTTGAGCCGGGAGAAGCAGTTGCTTTGAATGCGGGTTACCTTGTGACTGAGGTCATGGATATCGTAGAAAACGGAATGAAAATTCTAATATTGGATGCTTCTGCAGCCTGTCATATGCCGGATGTTCTGGAAATGCCGTATCGCCCGCCTCTTTATGGAAGCGGACTTGCAGGAGAGAAGGCGTATACGTATCGTCTTTCTTCCTGCACCTGCCTTGCAGGGGACGTAATTGGAGATTACTCCTTTGAAAGAGAAATCCTTCCGGGAGATAAATTATATTTTCAGGATATGGCAATTTATTCTATGGTAAAAAATAATACCTTTAACGGAATCGGACTTCCGGCTCTGGCTGTGATGGATGAAGAAGAAAACTGTAAAATTGTGAAGCAGTTTGGTTACAAAGATTTTAAAGAAAGGCTGTCATAAAAATGGAGAAATACAAAACATTTCCAGCAGAGGACGGCTGCCGTATGCCTGGAGAATACGAAACACACAGAGGCTGTGTGATGATTTGGCCGGTACGTCCGGGTTCCTGGCCTTGCGGGGCAAAGGAGGCGCAGAAAACTTTTTCCGAGATTGCCAGGGGGATTGCAGAGAGTGAGACTGTTTGGATACTTTCAGGAAAAGAGACGGAGGAAGAAGTACACTGCATTTTTAAGGAAGACAAAAATATTCAGGTTTTGGAGATTGAGACGGACGATGCCTGGGCAAGAGACGTAGGACCAACATGTGTTGTGAATGACAAAGGCAGTGTGCGCGGCATTGATTGGCAGTTTAACGCCTGGGGAGGCGAGTATGACGGCCTGTACGCTCATTGGGAGAAAGATAATGAGGCAGCAGAAAAAATTTGCAGTGCGCTTCAGATGGACTGCTATGACGCGCAGCATTTTGTTCTCGAAGGCGGTTCTATTCATGCAGATGGAGAGGGAACGATTCTTGTAACAGAAGCCTGTCTTTTAAGTCCGGGAAGAAATCCGCAGCTTACAAAAGAAGAAATAGAAAATACCCTGAAAAAGTATCTGGGAGCAGAAAAGGTAATCTGGCTTCCTCACGGGATTTTTCAGGATGAGACAAACGAGCATATCGATAATGTGTGTGCTTTTGTGCGCCCGGGCGAGGTGGTTCTTGCATGGACAGATGACAGAGAAGATCCACAGTGGGAGTTTAGCCAGGCTGCCCTTAAAGTTCTGGAACAAGAGAGAGATGCAAAAGGGAGAAAAATAAAGGTACATAAACTTCCCATTCCAAAAGTTCCCGTATGTATCACAGAGGAGGAGCTTTCAGGATTTACCTTTGAGGAAGGGGAGGATATGCGGGAAGCAGGAGAGCGTCTTGCCGCAAGTTATGTGAATTTTTATATTTCAAACAAAGGAGTTCTGATTCCTCAGTTTGGAGACGAGCATGATGAAACAGCAGTGGAAATTCTTGGAAGACTTTTTCCGGAAAGAAAAATGATTCCTGTTTATGCCCGTCCTGTGATTGTGGGAGGAGGAAATATTCACTGTATTACACAGCAGATTCCCCTTGGAAAAATCTCTGATAGAGCAGGTGAAGAAAAATGAGAAATGTAGTGATTGGTACTGTGCAGATGCAGTGCAGCAAAAGTGTGCAGGAAAATATAGAAAAGGCAGATTTTATGGTACGTAAGGCAGCGGAGCAGGGAGCGAATGTCATTCTCCTGCCGGAGCTTTTTGAAAGACCGTATTTCTGTCAGGAAAGAAGATATTCTTATTATTCCTATGCAAAACCTCTTATGGAAAACGAGGCAGTGTGCCATTTTAAGAATGTGGCAAAGGAGCTTGGAGCCGTTCTGCCTGTAAGTTTTTATGAAAAAGACGGAAACGTGCTTTATAACAGTGCGGCAATGATTGATGCAGACGGAGAAATCCTTGGAGTTTACAGAAAAACCCACATTCCAGATGACCACTATTATCAGGAGAAATTTTATTTTACTCCGGGAAATACAGGATTTACCGTGTGGAATACACGCTTTGGAAAAGTGGGCGTGGGAATCTGCTGGGATCAGTGGTTTCCGGAAACAGCAAGATGCCTTGCTTTAAATGGCGCGGAAATGATTCTTTATCCCACAGCTATCGGAAGCGAGCCGATTTTAAACTGTGACAGTATGCCCCACTGGAGACGGTGTATGCAGGGCCATGCAGGAAGCAATCTTCTTCCTGTTGCCGCTGCAAACAGAATCGGTCTGGAATGCGTAGAGCCGAATACAGAAAACGGCGGACAGAGCTCCTCCCTTCTTTTTTACGGTTCTTCTTTTATTACAGATGAGACCGGAGAGCTGAAAGTATCTGCCTCAAGGGATAAAGAAGAAGTTCTGACGGCTTCTTTTGATCTGGACGAGGTGGCGGAAAATAGAATGAGCTGGGGACTTTTCCGTGACAGAAGACCTCATTGTTATAGTAAGATAACAGAGTAAAAGGCAGTGCATGAAATCTGAAATCGGTAATAAGGTTTATTAACAGGAAAAAAAGAGGTTTTTATGCCGGAGCAGAAAATAGATAATTTATTGAATCTTGCTATGGAGGCCACTCCACGTGAGCGTGAGAGATCCAGAAACTTAAACGTAGGTTATCAGGAGGAAACACGCCTCTGGGAAGTCATTGTAAAATACAGCGGAGCAGAGGAGGGGCTTTCGGGAGATGGAATTTCTGTGGTTCCTCTCCTTGGAGGTTATGCAGTTGTAACACTTCCGGAAAGTGAGCTTGATGCTTTTTCCGGAAGAACTCAAGTGGAATTTGTAGAAAAACCAAAAAGACTTTATTTTGCTGCGGCGCAGGGAAAACGGGCAAGCTGTATTTCCTCTGTACAGATTGGCAGAGAGGGGTTAAGCGGAGAAGGAATTCTTGTGGGGGCAGCAGATTCGGGAATTGATTATTTTCACCCGGATTTTCGAAACGAAGACGGGACAACAAGGATTCTGAAATTGTGGGATCAGACTATTCCGGGAAATCCCCCAAAGGGATACACAACAGGAAGTGAATATACAGAAGATAAAATTAACGAGGCGCTGTCTCTTTCGGAAACGAAAGGGCGGCGTCTTGTTCCGGTTTTGGATATTAGCGGACATGGCACAGCCGTTCTTGGAATCGCAGCGGGAAACGGAAGGGCATCTAAAGGAGAAAACAGGGGAGTTGCCTACAAAAGCGGTATCATTGCAGTAAAGCTTGGGGTTCCCAGAGAGGATTCTTTTCCCAGAACAACAGAGCTTATTCAGGCAGCAGACTATCTTGTACGTCAGTCCCTTGAGATGGGAATGCCTATGGCAATTAATTTAAGTTTTGGAAATAATTATGGTTCTCATAAGGGGGATTCCCTTCTGGAAACGTACCTTGACAGTGTTTCCAACATGGGACGGCTCTGCATTTGCACAGGAACGGGAAATAACGGAAATCAGGCGCTTCATACAGGCGGGCGTATTCGGACAGGAGAGACCCAGGAAATAGAGCTTGGAGTCAGTCCTTATGAAGCGGCTTTAAATATACAGCTCTGGAAACATTATGAAGATGGGATGGATATTTATCTGGAAAATCCGGCAGGTATGCGGATAGGACCTCTTTATGAAAATCTGGGGGCACAGAGATACCGGGCAGGAGATACGGAGCTTTTAATTTACTACGGAAAGCCGGGACCGTATTTTGTGACTCAGGAGATTTATGTGGATTTTATTCCAACAGGGGATTATGTGGACAGCGGCGTGTGGAAAATTATTTTACGTGGAAAAGATATAAAATCCGGCGAGTATTTTTTCTGGCTGCCCGGCGGTAACGTGTTAAATCCTCTGACTGCCTTTTATCTTCCCAGAGCAGAAGGAACGCTTACTATTCCTTCTACTGCAAAACGTCTGATTTCTGTTGGAGCTTATAATTCCAGAAATGATGTGTATGCAGATTTTTCCGGCAGAGGAAGTGCGCTCCTGCCTTATGGAAAACCTGATTTTGTAGCGCCGGGAGTGGACATTACAGCGCCCCGTCCAGGAGGCGGGTACGGTTTCTTTACAGGAACTTCTTTTGCCGCGCCCTTTGCAGCAGGAGCTTGCGCTCTTTTGATGGAGTGGGGGATTGTGAAGGGGAATGATCCGTTTTTGTATGGGGAGAAGGTAAAGGCGTATCTGAGGAGAGGGGCGAGACGCCTGCCGGGATATGAGGAGTTTCCCAATGAGACAGTGGGATGGGGGGCGTTGTGCGTGAGGGAGAGTATACCAGTGTGAAAATGGAAAATGCCTTGTTTGTAAAATAGGAACATGTTACAATAAAAATATCTTTAGTTGAGAGGTGACAAAAATGCAAGTAAAATTAAGCTCTCAGAATCGGGAAATCATCAGTTACGGAACTGTGTTTTTATTTGATGAGAATAGTGATCTTACTTTAAATATTGACGGAGATAATTATTTTGAATTGATTTTAACTATTAGTTTTGTTGAAGATATTTCTCAGAAACAAAGGATAGAGACAAATATTTTTGAAAATCATCTTAAGATAATATGTATTAATTTTATGGCAATGGGTACAGGACTGACCACTCCATTGGAAATTGCAGTAATTGATGGTAAAAAAATATATTTGATGTTCTGGGCATATCTGGAAGGAAGCGAGGACAAAAAATCGAAAGTACGTAAAGTTGAATATACTTTGTATCGTGAGTGATTGGAATGGTGATAATATGAATAATGGTTTGTTGCAGCTGAAAACAATAATTGAGCTTAATGATAATAATGCAAGAAAAAGATACAATCCTGATATTACGTATTACGATATCATGCATGGTGAACGAAAAGTAGCAGAGATTAATATGCGTGGAGAGGCTACTATTTTGGACGAAAGGTTTATTCCGTATGATCTTTATTTGGAGAATGATTGTGATTTTGATACGTTGATCAATAATATGAATAATTTTTATCATTGGTGTGCCTCGCGGGTGTTGTCTTTGGACAGGAAATATGCAAAAGAAATTTTAAACAGTATCGGAATGGCACAGGCAATGACGGATCGGGATCGTGCTAAAATAGCATTATCATATCACTGTGTATCATTGACAGATGTTTATTGGGTAAAAAAGAGTGATGAAGACATTTCTTACGAAAAGATAAATTTGTATGATAATTCATTAAATGAGGCGGTGGTAGAACTTTCTTTGCGTGGAAAACCGATGACAGTTACAAATCAGGAACTGGCACCGGATTTATCCACCAAAGGATGCTTTCCAAAAGCATGGATCAGAAGGGGAAAAGATTTCATTTTATTAAAAGATGGTGGTGACGATGCTGTTCAGAAAGAACTTTTAGCAAGTAGATTATGCCAATGCTTTGATTTTAAACAGGTGAAATATGATGAAGACTTTTATGATGGGCAAAAAGTAACTCAGAGTAAAATTATAACATCCAGGCAGTATTCTATCGTTTCAAAAATGGCATTTGAAATATATGCGTTAAATCATGACTTGAATGTATTGAATGAGTGTTTGCGGATTGATAAAGAGACGTATTATGGAATGAATATCCTTGATTATCTGGTTGGTAATATAGACCGACATCCGGAAAACTGGGGATTTTTGGTTGATAATCGGACCAATGAATATGTTTCGCTGTATCCGATCATGGATTTTAATCAGAGCTTTGGAAGTTATGACACGATAGATGGAGCAAACTGCCAAACGGTTTATCCTGAGAAAAAAACGCAGCGGGAGGCGGCAATAGAAGCAGTCAGACATGTTGGGATGCATCAGATAAAAGATATAGATGAAGAAATTTTTGAAGATATGACAGTATGGAAAGAAATGTTTTTTCGAAGACTTGAAGAATTAAAAAATGCTGCAGATACTTCTGTTTTTTGATGAGTGACGTGACACTGACATAACATCCTCCCCACCCATCTTGTAACAATAATATAACATCCTCTATACAGAAACATGCGGTTTTAAGCCATTTTCATGGAAAAAAAGCCGCATATTTTTTGTGGTAATGACTTGACATCCTCGGGGGCGTTGTGTGAGGGGGAGTATACAGGAGTAGAATTTAAAGTGTTCGAATCTGAAACCTTTAAAAAGCAGGCAGGATTATTGACATTTACTCCAAATGTTTCTGAGTGAATTCATAAAACAAATGCAACAGGATTATACGTAAAACGCGGAAAGTATGGTGGAATATACGCTTATAAAGATATTTCCTTACCATAGGCATTCATATGAGATGACGAGAGCATTCTTACCCAATTAAAATCACAACCTTAAACCACTGGTTATCATAGGAAATATCAAGTGTTCCATCGTATTTATCTACAATTTCTTTTACAGAGGAAATACCGATTCCGTGGGCGTTTTTATCTTCTTTATCGGAGAGAAAGCGCCCCTTTTTCTCAGAGATTTCGTTTATTTTGCTGTTGGTAAGCTCAAAGCTAAAATACCCGTTTTCTGTGTAGCGGCATTTCAGTTCCAGTTTTCGTTTAGAAATATCATCTATTTTCCGGCAGGCTTCAATAGCATTATCCAGGGTGTTAGCAAAAATAGTACAGAGGCTTACATCATCAATAAACATCATTTTGTCAATATCAATATTGAGAAAAGAATCAATGGAGGCGCTTGTCATCATCTGATATTTTGCATTTATTACGGCATTTATTACGCTGTTCTGGCAGAAACGCCTGTTGGAGGTCTGCATATAGCCGGAAATGCTGCTAAAGTATTCTTTTGCTTCCGTAAGGTTTCCTTTATCGAGAAGATTTCCCACAACAGAAAGGTGATTATTCATATCGTGTCGGAATTTACGGATTTGATTCTGGTTGTTTTCCAGTTCTTCATAATAATTTTTCTGAAGCTGAAGGTTTTTTCGCTCCAAATCTGCATGAAGTCCGTCTGCAAGGTAGGCGGCAAGACGTACACTTCCGATATTTGTAATCAGACAGGCAAGAATGCAGGGCCAGATAAAATAAGTTTTATGTTCCGGTGCAAGGTAAATACAGCTAAACAGCGCTGAAAAAGAAGCAAGGCTGATGACATCCACAATAGTCCATGCTTTGTCTGTAAATATATTCTGAATTTTTTTTAGTGAAGAATTGAAAAAACGATAAAAAATAATCCAGAAAACAGGAATAACGATAAAACCAACAAAGGACATGACGGAGTTTGCTAACAAGTCCTCCTCGGTAAAAAACTGCATGAAAATATGTCCGCCGATGTCTATATGCAGAAGATTGACGGAAGCAGCAATCGGCAGAAAAATAAGAATCATGGAAAGTTTTACAAGCCATTTTCCCTTATAAAGCGTAAAGTTTGCCAGAGCGAATAAGAGCAGGGCAAAGGAAATATTTGTCATGTCTTTGGGGAACACGACAAGGGTAGAAACTATGGTGTAAAGAAGCAGTCCAAGGAGAAAAGGAAGCTTCCCTTTTCGTCTTTTCATAGTACAGTCCATACATTTCATAAAGAAATATCCGGTGATAAATTCCAGAATATTTGCCAGTCTGTAAATTATAAAAATGAGAACAGATGAATCCATAATGATGCTCCTCAGTTTAACATTGTTTTTGCAAAGGCTACTGCAAGGGACTGTTTGTAGGCACGGCTTACAGGAAGTTCTTCACCGCTGCAGATACAGGAAGAACCTTCTACTTTGGAAATGCAGTTCATATTTACAAGATAACGGTTGTGAATTCGCTGGAAAAAATCCGGAAGTTTCGATTCTACTTCGTCCAGCTTTTCATAAAACGAAACTTGTTCTCCATTTTTTTGTACAGCAAATATATTTCGTCTGTCGCTTTTAAAATAAGAAATTTCTCGAATGCTTAGCCGGAGTGTTCCGGATTTTTGTTCTACAATATAAAACTGTTCGTTTTGTGAAGAAAGTGCTTTTACAGCGCTTTCCAGCACTTCTTTTAATTTGTTTTGTTGGTATGGTTTTAAAATATAATGGAAGGCGTGTACCTCATATCCCTGAAAAACATAGTCTGGATATGCAGTAATAAAGATAATAAGCATCTTTTTTTCAAGATTTCGGAGGGCTTTTGCTGTATCCATTCCTCCGATTCCCGGCATTTCAATATCAAGAAAGAGAATATCCGGTTCTTTTTTGTCGATGTGTTCAAGAAGAGAATTTCCTGATTCATATTCTTCTATTTCATATGCAAGTGCCATAAGGTCAAGCTGGACTTCGATTAAATGACGCAGGTCCTTACGAAGCTTTTTGTCGTCATCACAGATTGCTATTTTCATGGTAAAACTCCCTGGTAAGTTTCGATATTAAGATGTGGTGTAAAAGATGTCTGACGAATTGTTCCGCACTTCGTGCTCCCACAATTCTGCCCTGGCATTATAACAATATAACATACAAACTTTACAAAATCCATGTCAAAAATAACATTTTCAGAAGAGAAAAAGCTTCCCGGTTTTTTTATAATAAACTTAACAGATAACAAGGGAGGATGCAGCATGTTAAAAGTAGAAAAGCTGAACAAAAGTTATACAAACGGTGTAAATACATATCCGGTATTAAAAGACGTATCTCTTCACGTAAAAAAAGGAGAATTTGTAGGAGTAATGGGACCGTCAGGCTCTGGAAAAACAACGCTTTTGAATTGTATTTCCTGTTTTATCCCTCATGACAGCGGGAAAATTCACCTGGGAGATATGGATATTTCCAGTTTAGATGAGCGGCGGCTTGCACATGTAAGAAATGAGAAGCTGGGTTTTGTATTTCAGGATTTTATGCTTCTTGATGGTCTTACTGTCAGAGAGAATATATGTCTTCCGCAGATTATTGCAAATAAACCCATTGCACAGATGGAGGCGAAATCAGAAAAATTGTGCAGCCTTTTTGGAATTAAAAAGATTATGGACAAGTATCCGGCAGAGATTTCGGGAGGAGAAAAACAGAGGACTGCCGTTGCAAGAGCGATTATGAATAATCCGTATGTGATTCTTGCAGACGAGCCTACAGGAAACCTTGACAGCAAGTCCTGCAAAGCGGTAATCGACGCTTTTCTCCAGGCAAAGGAGCAGATAGGAGCAACTATTTTTATGGTGACACACGACAGCTTTGCTGCCTCTTTCTGTGACAGAGTCATTGTTTTAAAAGACGGAACGATTCATCAGGAAATAAAAAGAACGGGAACACGGCGTGAATTTATGGATGAGCTTCTTGATATTTTAAGAGAGCTTGGAGGAGATGAGGACAATGAATAAGGTTTATAAAAAACTTCGAAAAAACACAAAAGGACAGTATTATTTATTAAGCTTCTGCGTGTTTTTGTCTGTTCTTCTCGTAACTTCTTTTTCCCTTATGTATTTCGGACCTACTGTTCAGGAATTTCTTCCTGACGGAGGAGATACAAGGAAAATGGCAAATCTCCTTCTTGGGGTGACGGCAGTGGGATGTTTTGTGTTTACTGTGTATGCTTCCGGACTTTTCTTTCGGTTTAAGGCGAGAGAGTACGGGATTTTAATGGCTCTTGGAACAGAGAAAAGACAGTTGAAAAAGCTTCTTTTTAAAGAACTTTCTGTTGTCACAGCGCTGGCTTCTCTTTTGGGACTTCTGCTTTCCATTCCCGTTTCTTTTTTAATCTGGAAGTTGTTTGAGCTGTTTATTATTTCAAACGAGCAGATGACTTACCGGTTCGGAGCAGTAGGATTTTTTCCGGGGATTCTTTTTGCCTGTATTCTTGCCTGCGTTCTCGGTATTGCAGGAAGAAGATTTATTAATCGTTCCGATATTATGGAGATTCTCCGTACGCAGCAGAAAACGGAGATGGTAAAAGAGATTAAAGGCTGGACGTTTCCTGTGGGTGTAGCTCTAACTGTTATTGGGATTTTGTTGGGAGCAGGTCTTCCGCAGATTGCAGCAAGAGTATGGGGAATTAGTCTTTCTGGAATTGGAAATCTTTTTTATCTTCTGGCTCTTGTGGGAATTTATTTTATTCTTCTGTCTGCAGTGGCGCAGAGCAGAGCAAAGAAAAACAGGAAAAAATATTATGGAAATCTTATTTCTATCAGTCTTATGCGTTTTACTGCAAAAGCGACGACAAAGAATATGTGTGTAATGACGCTTCTTATTTTTGTGTGTGGTTTTTCCGCTTTTTACGGAATGCAGTATGTACTTTCAGGCGGTGCAGCAGATACAGAAAGCGGCAAAGATTTTTCTCTTCACTATCCTGTTTCTGAAAATCAGATTGGAAAAGAGGAGATTTACGATACCGCTTCTTCTTATGGAATTGAAGTGACAGATTTTACAGAGAATGTGGCAACAAATCTTGTAGTTTCCTATAATGCAAAGGATTTTGACGAGAGCGGAAACAGATATATTGAAGTTTACAGAGATAAAGAAATGGCATCTCTTTTTGTTTCAGAAAGTGATTTTGAAAAGCTTTCCAGGCAGGAAATGAATGTAGAACCAGGTACATACCAGACTGTTACCAAAACCGATTATACAGGATTTTTCGAGTACGAGGACGGGCTGAAAGAGGTAATGAATCCAGATACGGGAAAAACATATCCGCTCACTTACGGAGGAAGTGTGGAAAGCGATGTTCTGGCAGCTGTCAGCGAACCATTTGCATATGTTGTGTGTGATGAGGAGTATCAGATTATGACAGAAGGCATACAGGATATGTATAAAGAGAATATCATTTCTTTTAATGCAGTCAATGTAAAAGAATCCTATGATTTTGCAAAAGACCTGCTTGCCCAGTACGTAGCGCGGGCTACAGACATTTCCAATCACATGGGTTACTGGAATATATGGGCGCAGAAAATAGCAGATGAGGCAGGAGAAGAGTATGGTTACGGGGATAAAATCAACATGACTATGGATAACAATATGCTTCTCGATGACTGGAAATATGCGCCTCAGTTTAACATCATTGCTGCGCAGGACAGAATGCAGTTTATCAGTGTATATGTAATGTTAAGCCTTTATATATTTATCATATCTCTGGCTGCAGTCAGTGTAATGGCATATGTGAGAAGTATTTCGATTGCAACAGATAATAAGGGGCTTTTTGAAAGCCTTACAAAGCTTGGGGCTGACAAAGCTTATAAGAGAAAAGTCCTGAAAAAACAAATTGCCCGCATTGTAGAGTATCCGGGAATTATTGGATGCTCTCTTGGATTTGTCTTTGCGTTTGTCATGAATTTTATGAATGACGGAAGGATTAGCGGGTTAGAAATAAAAAGTCTTTCTATTTTGGCAGTTATGCTGCTGGGAATAGGAATTGTCTTATATGCAGTTTATAAATATGCAATGAATAAGGCTGAGAAGATTGTAATGTAAAAATGCCTGTGGTACAATAAAATACAGAAAGACCGGGAGCCGCTGTCCTTGGACAGGGGCTCCTGTAATATTACAGGAAGGAGTTTTCGAAAGAATGAAAAACAGAAAAATACAGCTTACTTTTCGTTTTTTTAAAGGAGCGAAAAAGTATTTTGCAGTGGCGGTAATTGCTTCTTTTATTACGACTGTTTTTAATTCTCTTACGCCGCAGATATTTCGTTTTACTATTGATTCTGTTCTGGATGGAGATAAGTATCCGTATCTGTCAGAGCATCTTTGGGTGATTGCAGGAGTTCTTATAGGTGTTGCAATGCTGTCGGGAGTATCTATGTTTTTCAGCCGTTTTTTTACGGCGAGAGCAGGAGAAAATTTTGCAGAAAATATGAGAAATGCTCTGTATGCCCACGTGCAGAGACTGCCTTCTGCATGGCATGATAAAAACCAGACAGGAGATATTATTCAGAGGTGTACTTCTGATGTGGAGGTCATTAGAAACTTTGTCGTCACCCAGCTTTTGGAAGTGTTTCGTACCGTGTTTTTAATTGGTGTTTCCTTCGCCATGATGTGGTCTATGAACAGAAAATTATCCGGTCTTGTACTTCTATTTGTTCCGGTTATTGTAGCGTATTCTGCAATATTTTATCGACTGATTGCCAGAAGATTTACGGATGCAGACGAGGCAGAAGGAGAATTATCTACAGTAGTACAGGAAAATGCAACAGGAGTCCGCGTTGTGCGGGCGTTTGGACGGGAACAGTATGAGATGGAGCGTTTCAGGAAAAAGAATGATGCCTTCGCAAAGCTTTGGATACGTCTTGGAACATTATCAGGGCTTTACTGGGGAATAGGCGATCTGATCACAGGACTTCAGGTTATTACTGTAATTGTTGTGGGCGCTCTGGAGGCAGTGAACGGATATATTTCTGTAGGAGAATTTATTGCTTTTGCATCTTATAATACGGCCCTTGTCTGGCCGGTACGAGGTCTTGGACGTATTCTTTCAGATATGAGTAAAGCCGGTGTTTCTTTTGAACGTGTGGACTATATTATAAAAGCGGAGGAGGAAGCATACGGACAGCAGGAGGAAGAAAAACTTTCTCATTTTGATATTTCCTTTTCAAACGTGACTTTTAGCTATGAAGAAGGACAGAAGGTTTTATCAGACGTAAGCTTTCATATTCCACAGGGAAAGGTATTCGGCATTTTAGGCGGGACAGGAAGCGGAAAATCGACAGTTACGCAGCTTTTGGCACGATTTTATGAGCTGAAAGACGGAGAGGGAAGAATTTCTCTTGGAGGGCAGGATATTCGTCGGATTCCTCTTGAAATTCTTCGAAAGAATGTGGCGATGGTGCTTCAGGAACCATTTCTTTATTCGAGAACTATAAGAGAAAATATAGCGGCCTCAAACCCGGATGCGACCTTTGAGGAGATAAGAAGTGCAGCGAAAATTGCATGTGTAGACGATGCGATTATGAGCTTTCCGGACGGATATGATACGCTTGTGGGAGAGAGAGGCGTCACCCTTTCCGGCGGTCAGAGACAGAGGGTTGCAATAGCGAGAATGCTCCTTCAGAAAGCTCCTGTGCTTATTTTTGACGATTCCTTATCTGCTGTAGACGCAGAGACAGACTCGCTTATACGAAAAGCGCTTTCTACACATATGAAAGGCTCTACCGTGATCCTGATTTCTCATAGAATTACTACATTGATGGCGGCAGACGAGATTATGGTGCTGAAGCAGGGAAGAGCAGAAGAGATGGGAACGCATAGTGAATTAATTGCTCAAAATGGAATTTACAGAAAAATATATGAGATTCAGATGAGCCACGATGACAGAAACGAGGTGAGAGAAAAACATGGCAGCTTATGAAGAACAGGATTATAACAAACCATTTCAGTTTCGTACATGGGCAAAGATGTTGCCTTTTTTCAAACCGTATAAAAAGTATTTTGCCATTACGCTGGGATTGAATATCCTGCTTGCAGGAGTAGATATTTTAGTGCCGCTTTTTCAGAGCTACGCAATCGACAATTTCATTGTGCCTGACACAAAGGACGGAGTCGGCATTTTTGCACTGGTATATGTTGGGACGATTGTCCTTCAGGCACTTAGCGTATATTTTTCCGTGCATGCGGCAACTGTGATTGAAATGAACGTAGGAAAGGACTTAAAATGGGCGCAGTTTGAGCATCTTCAGACACTTTCTTTTTCCTACTATAATACAACACCGGTTGGATATATTCATGCGAGAGTTATGAGCGATACCTTGAAAATTGCCAGCATGATCGCATGGGGACTTGTAGATATGTTCTGGGCATTTATTTATGTGGCAGGTGTATTTGTAATCATGTTTTTCCTTAATGCGAAACTTGCTTTCTTCCTTCTTTTAACAGTACCGTGCATTGCAGTGCTTACTGTGTTTTTTCAGAATAAAATTCTCAGGTGGAACCGGAAAGTAAGAAAAATCAACTCACAGATTACAAATGCTTATAACGAAGGAATTACAGGTATAAAAACTTCAAAAAGCATGGTGATTGAAAAAAATAATGAGAAAGAATTTTTCAAGATTACGGGAAGCATGAATCATGCGGGAAGCAGGGCTGCGAAGCTCAATGCAATCTATATTCCACTGATTCTTTTCTGTAGTTCTGTTGCATCTGCATTTGTGCTTTCAAAAGGCGGATATATGGTAGAAAATGACGTGATGCAGCTAGGTGTTCTTTCTGTATTTATCTCTTATGCAGTTGTTATTTTTGAGCCGATCCAGCAGCTTGCAAGATTGCTTGCTGATTTGATTTCCTGTCAGGCGAACATTGAGAGAATTACAGATTTGCTGTCGCAGAAACCAGATGTAACAGACGGGGAATCTGTGACAGAAAAGTATGGTGACAACTTTCATCCAAAGAAAGAAAACTGGGAAAAAATCAAGGGAGATATTACATTTGAAGATGTTTCTTTCCGGTATCCAGATGGAAAGGAATACGTTTTGGAGCATTTCAATCTTCACATTCCGGCAGGTACAAATGTAGCGATTGTAGGGGAAACGGGGGCTGGAAAATCAACCCTTGTAAACCTGGTTGGAAGATTTTTTGAGCCTACAAAGGGAAGGATTTTAATAGACGGAACAGATTACAGAGAACGCTCACAGCTATGGCTTCACAGCCAGATTGGATATGTTCTTCAAAATCCGCATTTGTTTTCCGGTACGGTAAGAGAAAATATCCGTTACGGAAGACTGGACGCAACAGAGGAGGAGATCAGGAAAGCGGCAGAACGTGTGTCCGCAGATGAGGTTGTAAAAAAGATGGAAAAGGGATACGACAGTGATGTGGGAGAAAGCGGCGGAAGACTTTCCACAGGAGAGAAACAGCTGATTTCTTTTGCCAGAGCAATCCTTGCAGACCCGTCTATTTTCGTGCTTGATGAGGCGACCTCCTCCATTGATACGGTGACGGAACAGTTGATACAAAATGCAACGGAGACACTTTTAAAAGGTCATACCTCCTTTGTAATTGCACACAGACTTTCTACAATTAAAAATGCAGATTTGATTCTTGTAGTAAAGGATGGAAAGATTATAGAAAGAGGAACACATAAGGAACTGCTTGCACAGGAAGGATATTACCAAACTCTTTATTACAAGCAGTTTGAGGAAGAATCAGTATTATTTTAATTCGTAAACAGAGTTGTTCTCTGTAAAAGAAAAACCCGGAATATTCCAAAGACCAGACGGTCTTAAAGAGTATTCCGGGTTTTTGCTATAGAATATTTCTATTATTTATCGTGAATTTCGCTGTGAAGCTCCTGAAGAGATTTCAGTTCTTCTGCTCCGTGTTTATTTATATAGCGAATGCCTTTTGCAGTTGCCTTTGCTGCTGCGATAGTAGTCATGTAAGGTACTTTGGCTTTGATCGCTGCTTTACGAAGGTAGCTGTCATCGTGGATGCTGTCTTTTCCAATAGGAGAGTTTACGATTAAGTCTACCTTGCCATTTGTAATTAAATCAAGAACATTCGGACGTCCTTCATACAGTTTTTTCACTTTTTCAGCAGGGATGCCTGCCTGGCTGATGAGATCGTAAGTTGTGCCTGTTGCCAGAATCTTAAAGCCGTCTTCGTGGAAGATTTTTGCCACTTCCACAACTTCTTCTTTATCTTTACGGTTTACGGAGATCAGAACAGTTCCTTCGAGAGGAAGTTTAGCCTGAGTTGCCTCCTGTGCTTTATAGAAAGCTTCACCATAAGATGGGGCAAGTCCGAGAACTTCTCCTGTGGAGCGCATTTCCGGTCCGAGGATCGGGTCAACTTCCTGGAACATATTAAATGGGAAGACTGCTTCTTTTACTCCGAAATAAGGAATTTCCTGTTCTTTTAATGCTGCAACAGGAGATGGGCGTCCTGTGATTTCAGAAGTAATAATATCTGTTGCAAGAGGAACCATACGAATGTTGCATACTTTTGATACAAGCGGAACGGTTCTTGAAGCTCTCGGGTTCGCTTCCAGCACATATACCTTTCCGTTTTCAATAGCATACTGCATATTCATAAGACCTTTTACGTGCATTTCCTCTGCGATTCTGCGTGTGTATTCTTTGATCGTAGCTACATTTTCTTCAGAAATGTGAGCGGAAGGAATGATACATGCAGAGTCTCCGGAGTGAACGCCGGCAAGCTCAATATGCTCCATAACAGCCGGAACAAAAGCGTGTGTTCCATCACTGATGGCATCGGCTTCACATTCCATTGCGTGATTTAAGAAACGGTCAATGAGGATTGGACGGTCTGGTGTCACGCCTACAGCCGCTTTCATGTAATTTGTCATGCTTTCATCATCATACACAATTTCCATTCCACGTCCGCCAAGTACATAAGAAGGACGAACCATAACCGGATAGCCAATCTTAGATGCGATTTCAATAGCTTCCTCAACAGTGGTTGCCATTCCGGATTCCGGCATCGGAATTTCCAGTTTTTCCATCATTTCACGGAAGAGGTCACGGTCTTCTGCAAGGTCAATGACAGATGGGGATGTTCCGAGGATTTTTACACCGTTTTTCTCAAGCTCTGCAGCAAGATTTAATGGTGTCTGTCCACCGAACTGTGCAATGACGCCAAGTGGTTTTTCTTTTCTGTAGATGCTTAATACATCTTCCAGAGTCAGCGGCTCAAAATAAAGCTTATCAGAAGTATCGTAATCTGTAGATACCGTTTCCGGATTACAGTTTACAATGATAGTCTCAAATCCCAGTTTTTTCAGAGCGAGAGATGCATGTACGCAGCAGTAGTCAAATTCAATACCCTGTCCGATTCTGTTTGGACCGCCGCCAAGGATCATGATCTTCGGTTTTTCTTCAGAAACAGGATTCTTGTCTTCGCCGTTGTAGGTTGAGTAGTAGTATGCTCTGTTTTCTGTTGCGCTTACGTGAACTCCTTCCCATACTTCTTCTACACCAATGGAAACACGGCGGTTTCTGATGTCTTCTTCCGGAATTTCCAGAATCTGGCTTAAATATTTATCAGAGAAACCATCTTTTTTTGCTGCAGTAAGCAGTTCGTCAGAAGGAAGAGTTCCTTTGCTTGCAAGAAGAGCATTTTCTTCATCTACAAGTTCTTTCATCTGCTCGATAAAGTATGGTTTAATCTTTGTAAGCTCATGAAGCTCTTCAATAGAAGCTCCCTTTCTGAGCGCTTCGTACATAACAAAATGACGTTCGCTTGATGGAGTTCCAAGAATATGAAGAAGCTCATCTTTTGTCATGGAATTGAATTTGCCGGCATGGCCAAGACCGTAACGTCCTGTTTCCAGGCTTCGAATGGCTTTCTGGAAGGCTTCTTTATAAGTTTTTCCGATACTCATAACTTCGCCGACTGCACGCATCTGTGTGCCAAGCTTATCTTCTACACCTTTGAATTTTTCAAATGCCCAACGGGCAAATTTAATTACGATATAGTCTCCATCCGGAACGTACTTATCAAGAGTTCCGTATTTTCCACATGGAATGTCTTTCAGTGTAAGTCCGGCTGCAAGCATTGCAGATACAAGGGCAATCGGGAAGCCGGTTGCTTTAGATGCAAGAGCAGAGGAACGGGAAGTACGCGGGTTGATCTCAATTACGATGATACGGTCTGTGACAGGGTCATGTGCAAACTGTACGTTTGTACCACCGATTACCTGTACAGATTCTACGATTTTATATGCCTGTTCCTGAAGACGTTTCTGGCACTCCTCAGAAATAGTAAGCATTGGTGCAGAACAGAAGGAATCTCCTGTATGTACACCAAGAGGGTCGATATTTTCGATAAAGCAGACAGTGATCATGTTGTTGTCTGCGTCACGGACAATTTCCAGCTCAAGCTCTTCCCAGCCGAGAATGGATTCTTCTACAAGAACCTGTCCTACAAGACTTGCCTGAAGACCTCTTGCACATACTGTTTTCAGCTCTTCTCTGTTATACACAAGGCCGCCGCCTGCACCACCCATTGTGTAGGCTGGACGAAGAACAACAGGGTATCCCAGTTCGTCTGCAATTTTTAAGGCTTCGTCTACTGAGTAGGCAACTTCGCTTCGTGCCATCTCAATGCCGAGTTCGTCCATTGCTTTTTTAAATTCTACACGGTCTTCTCCGCGCTCAATGGCATCAACCTGTACGCCGATAACTTCTACGTTGTATTTCTCGAGAATACCTGCTTTGTTTAATTCTGAGCACAGGTTAAGTCCGGACTGTCCGCCGAGATTTGGAAGCAGTGCATCCGGGCGTTCCTTTGCGATGATCTGTTCCAGACGTTCCACATTAAGAGGCTCTATATATGTAACATCTGCTGTTTCCGGGTCAGTCATGATAGTTGCCGGGTTGGAATTTACCAGTACAATTTCATATCCCAGTTTACGAAGTGCTTTACAAGCCTGTGTTCCGGAATAATCAAATTCGCACGCCTGTCCGATAATAATAGGACCGGAGCCAATAATCAGTACTTTATGTATGTCTGTTCTTTTTGGCATATTATTTTCCTCCTTCGTTACTATTACCTATTATATGGAAATTTAAAAAAAGCTCAAGGTTTTTTGAGCTTTCTTACAAATTTGTTGGTGCGTACAAAAAAAATAAGGTTGAATTGTATTACAATTACCATATCAAAATGATTTTGTTGGAAATTAAAAAGATTTTTAGCTCATTGCATAAAAAGCATCAGCAGAGTTTATGTCCGTTTGCAACCAGCTTGAATTTACATCCAAGAACTTCAGAAGCACGTTTGCACATCAGCATTCGCTGAAGAAAAATTTCAAAATAATCCATAACGCTGCAAATGCTGTCATCTAATTCAAGATTCATCTGAATAACTTTTTTATCTTTCATAAGTTCCAAAGAAGAAGAAAGAGCTGCATAATTTACCCTGTCATGAATATCGAAGTTTGCAGGTGTAGGATTTTGTACCCGGTTTCTTCTTACATCTGTTTTGTCAGCAAGAATTAATGCAGCAGATACAGGGTCTACGGCGCTGCCTGTTTTTTCATCATGATTTCCGATTGCAGTAATTACTGTAAGGATATCAGAAAGAGGCATATTTAATTTATTTAAAATCTGATAAGAAAGCAGTGCGCCGCTGTGAGCATGGTCATGGCGGTTAATGCTGTTTCCGATGTCATGCATATATCCGGCAGTTTTAGCAAGCTCTGCTTTATGCTTAGAGTAGCCCAATTTTAAAAGGATAGTTCCTGCTGTTTCTGCCACTTTTGCAGCGTGTTTTCTGGAGTGTTCTGTGAAACCGAGTGTTTTCAGCACCTCATTGCCGTGTTCAATTAATGTATTGATTTCATGTGATTTGCGAATTTCTTTATATGAAAATATTTCTCCCATAATGTATCTCCTGTCGCTGGAATTTCCTGTTTTTGTGATGAAATATAGTATAAAAGTAAGCTTGGCAGGATTCTATCCCTGAAGAATAAAATTTCTGTAAAGGGAGTGTAAATCTTGACAAACATTATAAAGAAGGTATAATCTGTTAATATAGTTCTGTAAAGAACAGTTCAAAAACAAACAATTAAAGAGAGGAGGAGCTCATGTGTCTACCACAGATTATCTCATGAATATTCGGCAAATTACGAAACTTCATGAAAATATGCTGAAGAAAATATGCGTGAAATATGATTTGTCTCTGATAGAAGCGAATATTATCAGCTTTCTTTACAATAATCCGGGAAAGGATACAGCAGGAGATATAGTTGAACTCCGGATGCTCTCCAAGGGAAATGTTTCTCAGGGAGTGGAGCTGCTTGCCGGAAAAGGATTTCTTTTAAGAAGTCAGGATAAAGAAGACAGAAGAAAAGTCCATCTCAGGCTTTCAGACGCTGTCCAGCCTGTTACAGAAGAGCTGAAACTGGAAAAACAGAAGTTTCAGGAAGTGCTTTTTGATGGTTTTACAGAAGAGGACAGAAAAATGCTGGAAGAATTAAACAGGAGGGTTATGGAAAATACAAAAAAGGCGTTGAAAAGGAGTGAGACAGATGAAAGAAGATAAAGACTTTCTTGCAAAAGAACCGATAGGAAAGCTTCTTTTAAAACTGGCGCTGCCTACAGTAGCGGCACAGATTATCAATATGCTTTACAATATTGTAGACAGGATTTACATAGGACATATTAAAGGGGTAGGAGCGCTGGCGCTTACGGGCGTTGGTGTATGTATGCCTATTATTATGATCGTGACAGCGTTTGCTGCACTTGTAGGAAACGGAGGTGCGCCGAGAGCCTCTATTTTTATGGGAAAAGGAGAAAATGATGCGGCAGAAAAAACTCTCGGGAACTGTTTTACCTTACAGATTATAATTTCTGTTGTACTGACGGCAGTTCTTCTTATCTGGAACAGAGATTTACTTATGGCTTTTGGGGCAAGTGAAAATACAATTGAGTATGCAGTCTCTTATATGAACATTTATGCTGTGGGAACAATTTTCGTTCAGCTTACACTAGGAATGAATGCGTTTATTACTGCGCAGGGTTTTGCAAAAACAGGAATGCTTTCTGTTTTAATTGGCGCAGTAGCAAATATTATTCTTGACCCGATTTTTATTTTCGGATTTGGTCTTGGAGTAAGAGGTGCTGCCCTTGCAACGATTATTTCTCAGGCAGCATCCTGTACATGGGTTCTTCTGTTCCTTTTTGGAAAAAAGACAGTCCTGAAAATCCGTGTAAAAAATATGGGACTTCAGAAAAAGATTATTCTTCCCAGCATTGCTCTTGGTCTTGCTACCTTTATTATGCAGGCAAGTGAGAGTGTCATTTCCGTATGTTTTAACTCTTCTCTGTTAAAATACGGAGGAGATATTGCAGTAGGGGCAATGACGATCCTCACAAGTGTTATGCAGTTTGCAATGCTGCCGCTGCAGGGGCTTGGACAGGGGGCGCAGCCGATTATCAGCTACAACTACGGAGCAAAAAATGTGAAGCGCGTAAAAAATGCGTTCTGGCTGCTTTTAAAAGTCAGCCTCAGCTACGCCGTTCTTTTGTGGGCATTTATTATGATATTCCCGCAGGGATTCGCAGGTATGTTTACTTCAGATCCGGAACTTCTGATTTTTACAAAAACAGCTCTTCGTATTTACACGGCCTGTCTCTTCCTGTTCGGAATACAGATGGCGTGTCAGATGACATTTACATCTCTTGGAAAAGCTGGTTCTTCCATTATTGTGGCAGTTATGCGTAAATTTGTACTTTTAATTCCGCTGATTTATATTATGCCTGTGATTTTAAGTAATAAGAAAGACATTGCAGTATATATGGCAGAACCCATAGCCGACTTTTTTGCAGTGTCATTTACAGCAGTTTTGTTTTTCTTCCAGTTTAGAAAATGTATGAGGCAGATTGAGACAGGAAAGTAAAAGAGAAAATAAAAACCATTTCTGTGAAAATCAGGATTTTAAATCAGGGTTACAGCAGAAATGGTTTTTTTCTGTGAAAATACATTGTTGTAAATGAATTTTTTTGCTATAGTTAGGAGGACTATAAATTAGGACTACGGAGGATAAGAGATGATCAGACTGGCAGAATCCAGAGATTTACCGCTGATTCTGAATATATATGAGTATGCAAGAGGATTTATGGCGGAAAATGGAAATCCATCACAATGGGGAAAAAATTATCCCCCGGAAGAAACCGTTTTAAATGATATAAAAAATAAGCACCTGTATGTGATAGAAGAAGAGGAAGTGTCAGGTGTGTTTTTCTTTAAAATAGGAGAAGACCCTACATACAATACGATTCACGAAGGACATTGGCTTTCCAGTGAAACGTACGGAACGATTCATAGAATTGCGGGGAATGGTAAGGAAAGAGGAATTTTGAAAAAGGCTGTTTCTTACTGTGAAGAAATCATTCCCCATCTTCGAATTGATACACATGAAGATAACAAAATTATGCAGAGAGCCATTGAAAAGAATGGATTTACAAAATGCGGGATGATTTTCACAGAAGAAGGAAGCCAGCGAATTGCTTATGAAAAACTGGAGGAAATCCGGGAGTTTCTAGATGAAGAAACAAAAGAAAAGATACGAGGGAGGATTAGCAATGGAAAGTAAAAAAATCATTGAATTTCGCAATATTGTGAAAAACTTTGATGGACAGATTGTTTTAAAAGGAGTCAATCTGGACATATACGAAAATGAATTTGTTACATTGCTTGGACCAAGTGGATGCGGAAAAACAACTCTTCTGCGGATTCTGGGAGGGTTTCTTGACGCAGACGAAGGTCAGGTGATTTTTGATGGAGAGGAAATCAGTAAAAAGCCGCCTTATGAAAGGGAATTAAATACGGTTTTTCAGAAATATGCACTGTTTCCTCACTTAAATGTGTATGAAAACATTGCTTTTGGCTTAAAACTGAAAAAAGTCAGCAAGGATATTATTGACCAGAAGGTTATGAAAATGCTGAAGCTTATAGGACTTGAAGGCTATGAGAAGAAAAATACGACGTTACTTTCCGGAGGGCAGCAGCAGAGAGTTGCCATCGCCAGAGCGCTCGTAAATGAGCCGAAGGTCCTTCTTCTTGATGAGCCCCTGGCAGCACTCGACCTGAAAATGCGAAAGGAAATGCAGTATGAGCTGAAAAGAATCCAGCAGGAAGTAGGAATTACTTTTATTTTCGTTACCCATGATCAGGAAGAGGCTCTTACTATGTCGGATAAGATTGTGGTTATGAATAATGGAGAAATCCAGCAGGTTGGTTCTCCGGAGGATATTTATAATGAGCCGTCAAACCGTTTTGTAGCTAATTTTATCGGGGAGAGCAATCTGATTCCGGGAACGATGCTTGAGGATTATAAGGTACGCTTTGACGATGTGGTGTTTGACTGTGTGGATTTTGGATTTAAAGAAAATGAGTCTGTGGATGTGGTAATTCGTCCGGAGGATATTGATATTGTGCCTCTTGAGGATGGAAAGCTTACAGGAGAAGTATTAAGCGTTTTATTTAAGGGCGTTCATTATGAAATCATCGTAGAGACAGTTCCGGGAACAAGTGTGACTGTAAACATGAGAGTAATCCGAAATCAGGATGTGACAAGCGAGGATGGAAAAGAAAAAATAAGTGCGAATAACTTCTATGTAGATGTGGATGATGTGGAGACTCTTGATGATAAAGAAGTAATTGCTCTTTCAAATGCCCAGGCATGGACAGTGGAAGATGAGGAGTACGTTTCCATTGCAAAAGTAGAGTATGAAGTTGCGAAAGAAGAGGGACAGTATCCGGTAGCCTTTACTACTGTAAATGGAACAAGGATTGAACGGACGATTTATGTTGTTGACCAGCCGTTTGTAAAAAATGAGAAGGCAAATGAGGCAGTTATGGCTTTTAACTTCCAGAAAACAGTAGATGAAATTTTAGAGTCACAGGCTCTTGATACAGATTTAAAAACATGGGCAAATGCGCAGGGATGGAAGCTGAGTGATGAAAATCAAAGTGTGGATTTAAGTGTGGATTATGATTTTGAACCGGAAAATGTCACAGAAGGAATTTACAAAATTACATTCTGGACAACTGGACGGGAAATGAAAATTCATACAACAGATTACTTTAAGGAAGGTCAGGAGGTCGGCCTGACATTCTTCCCGGAAGATATTCATGTTATGTCAAAGGTGGGATACTGATGAAAAAATTTTCACATCTTGCAATTCCGTATATTGTGTGGGCTGTTATGATGCTGCTTCTTCCTATGGGACTGATTGCAGTATATTCTTTTATGGACTCTGGAAACAGCATTATAACATTCAGTTTTACGCTGGAGCATTATGTCAATTTTTTTACCGATCATGACTTTTTATTGATTCTCTGGCGCTCTATTATGATTGCAGTAAAAACAACCGTTGTCTGTCTTTTACTTGGATACCCTGTGGCTTATTTTATTGCAAGAAGCAGTGAAAAGGCACAGAATATTTTGATTTTATGCATTACGATTCCTATGTGGATTAATATGCTTGTAAGAACTTACGCATGGATTGGTCTTTTAAGTGAAGGCGGACTGGTTCAGAAGTTTCTAGGTATATTTGGTCTGGGAGATATGGAACTTTTGTACACAGAAGGGGCTGTACTTCTCGGTATGGTTTATAACTTCCTTCCGTTTATGATCCTTCAGATTCATACTTCTCTTTGTAAAATGGATCAGGCGCTTTTACAGGCAAGTGCAGACCTGGGAGCAAGACCTGTTCAGACCTTCCGAAGAGTTACTCTCCCGCTTTCCATGCCTGGTGTAATCAATGGTATTACGCTGGTATTTCTGCCTGCGATCAGTTCCTTCTTTATTCCGAAGCTTCTTGGAGGCGGACAGTATTTCCTTATCGGAAATATGATAGAAAACCAGTTTATTACAGTCGGAGAGTGGAACTTTGGAAGCGCCATTTCCATGATCATGGCAATTATTATGATGCTTCTTATGATGGCCGTAAGAAGGGTAGAAGTGCGAAACCAGGGCGGAAAGGAGGAGTAAGAGAATGAAAAAAAACAACCGTTTATTCGGGAAGATTCTTATGACATTAATGATTGTTTTCTTTTATCTTCCCATTTTGTATATGATTGTATTTTCCTTCAATGAAGGGAAATCTCTTACAAGCTTCAGCGGCTTTTCTCTCAGATGGTATAAGCATATGCTGGAATCCGGAGATATGATGGAAGCGCTGTACACGACTTTTGGAGTGGCTTTGATTGCAACGTTTGTGGCGACTGTGGTAGGAACAATTTCTGCAATCGGACTCAGTAAATCAAAGAAAATTGTCAGACAGCTAGTAGAGCAGGTGAATAACCTGCCTATGATGAATCCGGAAATTGTAACAGCCATCGGACTGATGCTTTTGTTTATTACTTTCCGTGTAGAAAAGGGATATATGACAATGCTTCTGGCGCATATTGCATTTTGTATTCCTTATGTTATGCTTTCCGTTATGCCGAAAATCCGCTCTCTCGATCCGAATCTTGCAGATGCTGCAATGGATTTGGGCGCAACTCCGTGGAAGGCACTGATTAAGGTTATTGTTCCGCAGATTACGCCCGGTATTGTATCCGGCGCGTTGATTGCCTTTACAATGTCTGTAGATGATTTTATTATTTCTTATTTTGTAACAGGGCGGGGCGTAAAAAACCTGAGCATCATGGTTTATACTATGAGCAGGAGAATGAATCCGAGTATTAATGCTGTGTCAACGCTTGTTGTCGTGATCATTACGATCGTGTTGATTCTTATTAATGTGATTCCTCTTATTGCAGCAAAAAGAGAAAAAAGAGAGACTACGGGAAGAAGATATTTCCTTCCAGTGGCAGCAGCTGCAACCGCTCTTGTACTCATTGTTGTTTCTGTATTCCAGTTCAGTGGTGGAAAAGCATCCCGTCCCTTTGAAGGACAGACGCTGCATCTTTATAACTGGGGAGAATATACAGGCGAAAATATCATTAGAAACTTTGAGGAGGAGACAGGTGCAACTGTCGTTATGGAAAATTTTGACTCCAACGAGCAGATGTATATCAAGGTAGTTAACGGAGAGTCTTATGATATTCTTGTTCCAAGTGATTACATGATTCAGAGATTGATTCAGGAAGATCTTCTTCAGAAGCTGGATCATTCAAAACTGGACTGTATGGAGCTTTTGACTGAGGATGTAAAAGGACTTCCATATGATCCGAAAAATGAATATTCGGTTCCTTACTTCTGGGGAACAGCCGGAATTGTATATGATAAGACAAAGGTGGACATAAAAGATCTGGAAGAGCAGGGATATAACATTTTCCTGAATGAGAAATATAAGGGTGATATTTATCTTTACGATTCAGAAAGAGATTCTTTTATGATGGCGCTGAAAGCTCTGGGATATTCTATGAATACAGAAAATGAGAAGGAAATTAATGAAGCGTATGAGTGGCTTGTAAAATGTGTGCAGACAATGGAACCGGAAATCGTAACAGATGAAATTATTGATAATATGGCGCAGGGAAGAAAAGCTCTGGGACTGATTTATTCAGGCGATGCCACATATGTAATGTCAGAGAATGAAAATATGGGATATTATCTGCCGGAGACGGGAACAAATCTCTGGTCTGATGCGATGGTCATTCCGAAAAATGCAAAAAATCCGGAACTGGCACATGCCTATATTAATTATGCGACAAACTATGAAGGAGCTTATGATAACTCCAGTTATGTGGGATATACCTCTTCCAATCAGGAAGTAATGGATACGCTGTCAGGAGAGGGCGGAGATTATGAGGGTATCGATTCCTATATTCCGCGTTCCGGAAATAAGATGGACGAGGTTTTTGTCTATAACGAAAAAACAAAGCAGATCATCAGTAATCTGTGGAGCAGGGTAAAAATAGCCGCAAGTAATGCGTAGATAATGAATGCCGGAGGGAAGATAAAAGACAGAAATTCTTTTATCCACCCTCCGGTATTAGTTTGTGAAAAAAATATAAAATTGTTTTAGATTATTGACATTTAAATGCAAATAGAATAGTCTGTCTTTAAGATAACGGTGTATGGAGTATTGCCGGAATAAATCAATTCTTATATTTATATCTTCCCGGTTCAGGGGATTTTTCACACACAAAATTATATAAAAAGTAATCAGCAAAGCCGTTGTCCCAGTTTTGTTTTTTTGATATAGTTAAAGTAATACTCCGTATACTTTGCGGAAAGGACGATAATGAAGGGTAAAAAAGTCAGGAAAAATTAAAAAACCAATGACAGAACTGACTGAAGGTGTGAATACATACAGTGTGATTCCCATTATTATGCGGGATAGAAACGCAGACAGTATACTGGAGGAATTCAGACAGAAGATAAAATGTGGAGAGATGCTTACGCGTCACGAACTGGCGATTCTGACACTGTGTCCTTTAATGGGAGGAGAAATGGGACAAAAGGAACGTATTTTGTCTGCATTTTCAATTCTGCAAAATACAAAAGATGAAAAAATAAAAGAAGATATTCAAAAGATAGAGGCGGTGATATACGCAATGGCAGACAAGTTTTTAGATTTTGCGGATATGGAAGATGTAAAGGAGGCGGTTCGCATGACAAGACTGGGACAACTATTACTGGAAGAGGGAATAGAAAAGGGAATGAAAGAGGGAATAAGGACAGGAGAACAGGAGACGAAACTTAATAATGCCAGAAATCTTCTTGATATTTTGGATGAGAAGATGATTGCAGAGAGAATAGGGCTTCCCCTGGAAACGGTAAGAAAGCTTAAAAAAGAAAAAGACAGATAAGCTATGAGCACCGGGAAAGTTTTTTTCTCTGTAGTTGCCTGCGGCTCCGTTGTGAAGAATCCGGGGAAATGGTATTATAAATATACCAAAGGCCGATGGAAAAACAACGGGAGGTTTCGACGATGGAAATTGGAGCAGTAATAAGAAAATACAGAAAAGAAAAGGAAATGACACAGGAGGAAATGGCAGGCTGTCTTGGAGTTACCGCTTCTGCTGTCAACAAGTGGGAAAATGGAAATACACTTCCGGATGTGGCTCTTCTTGCGCCAGTTGCAAGGCTGCTTGGAATTACAACAGATACGCTTTTATCCTACAGAGAAAAGCTTACAGAGCGGGAAATTTCGGAAATAGGAGAAGAGCTTCGCCAGTGCGTGAAAGAAAAGGGGCTGGAAGCAGCTTTTGTATTTTCTGAGGAGAAAATCCGGGAATATCCAAACTGCGGGCAGCTAATTCTTATTTGTGCCCAGATATTAAATGGCTGCTGTGTGCTCTACGGTCTGGAAAAAAGCAGAGAACAGGAAGAAAAGATTTTTCTTCTCTATGAAAAAGCACTTAAAGATGAGCAGGAAGAAATAAGAGAATCTGCTGCAATGGCTCTTATGATTCTGCTTATGGAAAAGAAAGAATACCAGAAGGCACAGGATTGTCTTGATAAAATCAGAGAGAGAAAAATCAACAAAAGGCAGCTTCAGGGCAATTTATATGCAGCCCAGGAAAAAAGAGAAGAGGCATATGCTGCTTATGAAAAAATTCTTTTTTCCTGTTTTTATGATATGAACGGCGCTTTTAACGGGATTTTAAGCCTTGCCTTAAAAGAAGAAGATATGGACAAGGCAGAAAAAATTGCAGATAAGCAGAAACATCTTGCTTCTCTTATGGAAATGGGGAAATATATGGAAATCTCTCCTGAACTTATTATGGCAGTTCATGACAAAGATAAACATCGTTTTCTGAAAGCTTTTTCCTGCTTTGAAAACAAAGATATGGACATTTACGAATTTACAGAATCAGAGTTTTATTCCCATATGGACTTTTATAAAGAAGGGGCAAGGGATTTGCTGGAGATGTTTAAAAGAGCAATGGAGAAAGATGAAGAGCTTGATTTTGTGCGTCAGGAACCGGAATTTCAGAAAATATGTGAAAAGTTAAAAAATAAGACTTCTTAAGAACAAAGCGGTCAAGTCTGTTTTATTCTTCTTTCCTAATAAATAAATTTCAGGCAGAGGGCGGTAAGCTCTCTGCCTGAAATTTTATTATTTACGCTTCTTCCTTATCATTTGTCAGGTTAAATCTGTCAAGTACATGGAAGAGAAGGCTTAAAATCATTGCTACAATGCAGGCAAGAACCATTCCTGTAAGTTCTACGTTTCCAAATTTTACGGAGATACCGGAAAGCCCTGTGACAAATACAACAGAGGTAAGAGTCAAGTTGCGGGAACGACCGTAATCCACCTTGGAATCTACAAGAATACGGATACCGGATGCTCCGATCATACCGTATAAAAGGAAAGAGATACCTCCGATTACAGGACCGGGAACCGTCTGGATCAGCATGGAAAGCTTTCCTACGAAGGAGCAGACGATAGATAAAACAGCAGCTCCTGCGATGACGCGAACACTGTATACTTTTGTCACTGCCATGACGCCAATGTTTTCGCCATATGTAGTTGTAGGAACAGAACCAATCAGACCGGAGAGCATAGTGGACAGATTGTCTCCAAGTAAAGAACGGTGAAGTCCCGGGTCTTTTAAAAGGTCTTTTCCTACAATTTTACTTGTGACTACCTGATGCCCGATGTGTTCAGAGGTAATGACAAGAATAACCGGAAGAATAATAAGAATGGCGTCCATATCAAATTTTGGAAGCTGGAAATTTGGAAGTGCAAATAAAGGGGCTTTGGCAACCTCTGTAAAATCTACAACTCCGCAGCAAAGGGCTGCAATATATCCTGCAATTACGGCAATTAAAATCGGGATAACAGATAAAAAGCCGCGGAACAGGATGTTTCCAAAAACAGCAACGCCAAGTGTGACAAGAAATACAATCACATTTTTAGGATTGATAACTTCATCTAATAATCCGGCATTGCTGGCCGCACTTCCGGAAAGTTCAAGACCAATGAGAGCAACAACAGGTCCCATAGCAGCCGGGGGCAGTACAATGTCAATCCAGGATGAACCGAATTTGTAAATAATAAATGCAAGGATACATCCGCAGAAACCAACAACTACAAAGCCGCCAAGTGCATATTCATAGCCCATCTGGCTGATTACGATTCCGGCAGGAGCCAGAAATGCAAAGCTGGAGCCAAGGTAAGCCGGCGCTTTTCCCTTTGTAAGGGCAATGAATAAAAGTGTACCGACACCATTCATAAAGAGAACGACTGCGGGATTGATTCCAAAAATAAAAGGAACCAGGACAGTGGCGCCGAACATGGCAAACATATGCTGGATACTTAGGGGAATCAAAAGTTTTGCCGGGACTTTGTCTTCTACTTGAATAATTTTTCTTTGTTCCATTTTTCCTCCTCAAAAAGTAAAATAATAAATTGCATTCCGGCTTATTTTATCATATTCCTCGCTTCGATGGAAGAAAAAATTTAGCATTTCTTTATAAAAAAAGCAAGAATTCTAAAATGGAGAACAAGATATAGGTGGAAAAAGTGACAAATGAAATATATAATAAGGACATCAATATATGTGATGAAATCAAAATGGAGGAAGAAAAATGGAGAAAAAAAGAGGACGTGTAACCATTCCTACAGATTTGAATGTAATACCTCAGACACTTGAGATTCTGGAGAAATGGGGAGCAGACGCAGTGCGTGACTGTGACGGAACTGAGTTTCCGGCAGAGCTGAAAGAAGTGGACGCAAAGGTTTATGCAACTTATTATACAACAAGAAAGGATAATGAGTGGGCAAAGGCACATCCGGAAGAAATCCAGCAGATGTACATTATGACAGATTTCTACAGCGCAGTGTCTGATAAACTTTCCATTCACTTAATGGATCATATTTATCCTGCAATGTTAAAAGTAAATACACGGGATGACAAAAAACGCTGGTGGGAGGTTATGGACCGTACAACAGGTGAACCTGTTCCAACAGATAAATGGAGTTATGATGAGGAAAGTGGAAATGTAATGATTGATGCAGTTCCTTTCCATGATTATACAGTAAGCTTCCTTGCTTATATTATGTGGGATCCGGTTCATATGTACAATGCAGTTGTAAATGACTGGAAAGATGTAGAGCCGCAGATGACTTTTGATGTACGCCAGCCGCTTACAAGAGAGTTTTCTCTGAAAAGACTGCGCCGTTTCCTGGAAACACATCCATATGTAGATGTAGTGCGTTTTACTACATTCTTCCATCAGTTCACACTGATTTTTGATGAGCTTGCAAGAGAAAAATATGTAGACTGGTATGGATATTCCGCATCTGTAAGTCCATATATTCTGGAGCAGTTTGAAAAAGAAGTGGGTTATAAATTCCGTCCGGAATTTATTATTGATCAGGGATATATGAATAATACTTATCGTATTCCATCTAAAGAATTCCGTGATTTCCAGGCATTCCAGAGAAGAGAAGTTGCAAAACTTGCAAAAGAGATGGTTGATATTGTACATGAGTACGGAAAAGAAGCCATGATGTTCCTTGGGGATCACTGGATTGGAATGGAACCATTTATGGATGAGTTCGCATCTATCGGAATTGATGCAGTAGTAGGAAGTGTTGGAAACGGTGCAACCCTTCGTCTGATCAGCGATATTAAAAATGTAAACTATACAGAGGGACGTTTTCTTCCATACTTCTTCCCGGATACTTTCCATGAGGGCGGCGATCCTGTAAAAGAAGCAAAAGTAAACTGGGTAACAGCAAGAAGAGCGATTCTTCGAAGCCCGATTCAGAGAATCGGATACGGCGGATACTTAAAGCTTGCTCTTGATTTCCCGGAATTTGTGGAATACATTGAGAGCGTATGTGATGAATTCCGTACACTTTATGACAATATTACAGGAACAACTCCTTACTGTGTAGAGCGCGTGGCTGTATTAAACTGCTGGGGCAAAATGCGTGCATGGGGAAATCATATGGTACACCATGCAATTTATTACAAGCAGAATTATTCCTATGCAGGAATTATTGAAGCATTAAGCGGCGCTCCTTTTGATGTAAAATTCATAAGCTTTGAAGATATTCTGGAAAATCCGGACATTTTAAAAGACATTGATGTTATCATCAATGTAGGCGATGCAGACACAGCTTATGGCGGCGGAGAATACTGGACAAACGAAAAGATTGTTACAGCAGTAAAGGAATTTGTTTACAATGGCGGTGGATTTATCGGTGTAGGCGAGCCGACAGCACATCAGTGGCAGGGACGTTTCTTCCAGCTTTCCGATATTCTTGGCGTGGAAGAAGAACATGGATTTAACCTGAACAGAGATAAATACAACTGGGAAGAGCACAAAGATCACTTTATTCTTTCTGACTGCACAAAGGATGTAGATTTCGGAGAAGGAAAGAAGAATATTTTTGCACTTCCGGAGACAGAAATCCTCATTCAGAGAGAGCAGGAAGTACAGATGGCAGTAAAAGAGTTTGGAAAAGGCCGCGGTGTATATATCAGTGGTCTGCCATACAGTTTTGAAAACAGCCGTATTCTTTACCGTGCGATTCTCTGGTCTGCAGGAGATGATGAAAAGCTGAACCAGTGGTTCTCCACAAACTTCAACGTAGAAGTGCACGCATATGTGAAAAACGGAAAATACTGTGTTGTAAATAATACTTACGAGCCACAGGATACAACTGTTTACCGCGGAGATGGAAGCAGCTTTGACCTTCATATGGAAGCAAATGAAATCAAGTGGTATGAAATTTAAAAAGTAAATATTTTATAAGGAATCCCTCCGGAAATGTTGTATAATGTTTCAGGGGGGATTTTGTTTCTAGCGGTAGTTGCGTCGATTGATGAAAATGATGTAATTGGATAATCATGCAGGCGAATAGGGCAGTTCATATATATTTGTTGTACTGGGAAAGCAGTATGCTCTGTGTGGGATTTTCTGGAAAAATAGAACGCTCTGCGAGAACATGTTTAGAGATTGTGTATTTTAAAGGAAAAATGAGGTTATATAAACAATTATGAAGGGAGTTTGTGTTTTTTCGATGGAAAACAGCGTTATATAAACAATTTTCGAGGAGAATTGTTTTTTTAGAGGCGAAAATGGCATTAT